>Ga0206106_100449_pt1 | contig 31868 bp, 32 predicted proteins | sample 1B1ome_FD_148677 | JGI IMG/M metagenome (GOLD analysis project Ga0206106, IMG submission 148677) | Enriched microbial communities from leaf-cutter ant dump, University of Wisconsin, Madison, United States - 1B110A | ecosystem: Environmental > Terrestrial > Nest > Insects nest > Nest dump | place... | reverse complement strand
CTTCCTTCATCTTTAAGTTTGGTTTTTAAAGCACTCCAATACTTTCTCGGACGAGGGCTTTCCGTTAAAATTTCAATCACATCAATTACAGAAAAATACCATTTTCCCTGCTCCTCGTCCCAATGGGCGCGGACTTGCTTTTGTTCAAATATTTTTATGGCGGTTTCTTTACTCATGTTTTTGGGATATAGTGTGTGCGAAGATACCAAAATAAAATAGTCTATGCCACGCTTAGGTTGTGAATATTCCGGAGCATGCTGACCCTTAATTGGTATTTTCCTACAAACACATAAACGATAGAAGCTACTGTTGCCCATGCTTTCAAGCTGTCTCTATTGTTGGTAAGGGCTTTGCCGTTTATGCCTTTTGTAGCTCATGCGGTCATGAGACCGCAGCCGCCGGATTGCACTACGTGCGCCACGAAGCCTTAGTTGTTGTTACCTGCCGTTATTCTCATCAATGGATAATTTTACTAGACTGTCAAGTATGTTTGTCCCTCCCGTGTGAACTGTATCTAAGTCTTCTGGTGTCACCGCCATATGAGGCCAAACAGGACTATGAAGCAGTTCTATTAATTTAGTTTTTTCTATTTTATCTGATAGGTCGTCTTTGAATTTGTCATTGGCTAATGCTCTGTAATAATGATTTGCTGCACCTGCAATTAAGTCAGCAATTTGAACAACTTCATTATGTTTAGAATCTACAAAATTAATGTCAATAAGTTTCAGCGGGAGTTGCAAAGTTCGCCTGTCTGTTCCAACCTCTTGCTGTTTTATATAAATGTTTTTAACCTTGTCAACCAAATGTTTAAAATGGTTTAGTGATTTTGAATTATCAACGTAAGCATAAAATTTTTCATCAGTTTTCCTTCCCCAATAATCAATTAAGTTAATAAACCCTGATAATGTTGCGTCAAAATTGTTTGTATCCCAGTCGTCAAGTATGTCCTCGATAATTTCTCTACTTGCTAAAATTGGCGATAAGGTCGAACCGTAATCTTTTGTTTTGCTTGAGTGAATTAAAGCTAAAACAGTTGAGTAAAATTTGTCAATACTTTGCCTGTCACGATGTTTGAAAAGTGAAATAAAGTCTTTTTGATACTCTTCATAAATTGCTTTGCCGCACAGTGACGGAGTGCAATAAAAAAGTAAATTAGTAAAAGCTAAGTTTAAACCGTTTTCATAAAAGTCTAATCCGTCACGGTAAGCAAGTGGCTCAATAAGCCTGTCAACTGTGTGAACGCAAATACAATATTCTTTGTGAAATAAAGCTAGATTAACTGTTTCATTTGAGATTATGTCGTGATTTAAAAACGAAATTATTTGTTCGTGATATTTATAATATTTTTTTAGTCTATTAAATTTTAGCTCGGAAGAATTAGTCTTAAAAATGCTTTTAAGTTCCTTTGCTTGTCCCAGTGTTAACTTTACAGAAGCAAGCACAAAAACCGGTTGCTCTTTGTCTAAAAGGTCAGAACCAGTGTTTCCTGATTCGTCAAAAGCTAATATTGTTTCGTCTTGCATTGTCGTCATTTATAATGGCAGGTAACGGGCAACGGCTTTATGCAGGTTGGGAATTAGTAATCCGTCTGCCGATAACCGCTGCTGATTGAAAATATATTGTTGAAGTTAAGTACAAAGGCTGATAGATATTCGTCAGCCGGAACTGAAGCTGGGATTTGCAAATAGCTGATGTTACAACGTCATGCCCAACTTGCATAAAACCCAATGTTGTGCGTAGTTTTTGTTTTTCGTTACTTTAGTTTTACAAAACACGAAATAATATTGCTTACTTCGTTTATTCCAATTCTCATATTTTCATTCTCGTAGTATTTACTGTTTTTGAAACTATACGTATATTGAAAGTCGCTCGTTAAAAGTTTTGCTTTGTATCCGTTAAATGCTTCGGGTGATGTTTTGTAAACGACTGAAAATAACTCATCATTGTAACCTATATTGATTTTTTCCAAGCCGTAGTTGCCGTTCTTTAGATAAGAAAATTCAGTAAATCCGTCAAACTCCGATTTGCCTTTAAATGTAAACCCTACTTTTTTCAAGTCAGCTCCAATAGTTGTTGTATTTTGACTATTTAAGAAATTTAAGATTTTACTTGCACTTACCGATTGTCCAAATGTGGAAATTGTGCACAAAAACATTGCTGAAAAAATAATTATTCGTTTCATATTTTAACTATTACAAGCTTTGATTAATAAAAATCCTATCAACATTGGCAGAAGCATATAAATAAAATAGTTGCCTATTGATTTTGCACCCTCTGTTGTGGCACCTTTAAATTCATCTACGACATCAGCTTTCATTTTCTTTGCCTGTTCTCGAGCATTATTCATCCATTTTTTTAGAATTTCGTCTGAAAATTCATATTCATAATGGTTTTGCTCTTCTGTATTATCATTATTTTGATAATAGCTTTGCTCACTTTTTACAGATACTTTTTTATCTGTCTTAAATTTAAAATAAGTTTGGTCATATCGCTTTCTTCCTTCCTCGTCTTTTAGAAAGATATAGGCTTCAATAATGTCTTGCATTATTGAAGTGGTATCTTTTTCTGGATTTTTATCAGGATGCCATTTTAAACATTGTTTTCTATATGCAGTTTTAATTTCTTGTTCAGAAACAGGTGGTTCTAATTCAAGAATTGCGTAATAATCTTTGAACATAATTAAAGTGATTTATCCAAATCTGTTTTGTCAGAATTGTTGGATTTTTTTGGTTTGTATCTCCAAACTCCGATAAGTCCAAAAATCATAATAGCTCCTGGAATTAATCGGATTACACCCGTTGTACTGTTTCCTGATTCTGAAATAATAGCTTGAAAAATTACGCCTACTACAATTACGGCGAATGAAAGAAGAATTTTTACGATGATTCTCATTTTGATTTAGTAAATAGTTTATCCTACTTTTAAATGGATTTCGGAATTTCCCGTTGTGTTGGTATAAAATTACGCACAACGGTTCGGGTATTGCCGAAGGCGGGGATTTTTTGCACAAAAGTTCAATAGAATTACTGCTGCTGAACCTTGCACAAATGCCCAAACGAAGCCGTTCAGACCCGCTTTTGGCAATACCTTGTTAGCGGTTCGCCCTTTTTGTTTGTCTGTTAGTTGTCCGTTCATTTGGTCTGTCGTGGTGCGTTGGCTTGGTGGCTCTTTTGTATTTTTTGTTTGGCTTTGTGTGTCGGTAAAAATGCAAATGTGCCACCAAAAGCGTTGGTTAAAATGGAAAGTCATCGTCATTACTTTCATTGTCATTTCCATTATTTTCTGTAGTTGCCCTCGCTTTTCTTAAATGTATATGTGGTCTTTTGAATTTGTATTTTGTTGTGTCATATTTCACATTGCAATTTGAACATTGAAAAATGTCATTGCTTATTTCCGTCATTTCAGATTTACATTTGTAACAAAAATATTCGCCTCTTTCAAGATGTCCTAACTTTTCATTTACGCATTTAACTAAATTATCGTGTATATAGCCACCTGTCAATTTTAAGTTAGATAAACGTCTTTCTAACATATTGTGGGAACAGCAACTGCCACAATTGTCACAAATAAATAAACCATTATCACATCCTTTGGAAACTCTGCTGTCTATAATACAGTTACATTGACCGTTAAGACAATGATTTAGATAAATTTCATCGTTATTGGAACAACTTTCATTTCGGCATTGAAATCGTACTACCGTATGAGCTGCGAAGTGACTTGTCCCAAAATCGGATGGATATAAAATGTGATTACAATCTTGACAATATAACTTATCAAGTAGCCTGTTAAATCTATTGATTAATGAGATGAATTGATAATAATGACCTTTGGGAACATAATCTCCCATTTTGTTCGTTTCATCAGTATTTAAGCCTAAAATTTCGCAAAAGTCAAGCAATGTATATTTTTCCCATTCCTCTGTTTGGTGGATTGTTTCACATTTGCTAAAACAAGGTTGACCGCCACACCACCAAAATTCTCTTTTGAACATTTCGTGTGGCTTATTTGCTAATCTTCCTTCGCAAAACGAAATGCCGTTTGGAATATCTTCTCTTTTAAAATTAGCAAAATGAGTGTTGTTTGCATAATTACTTCCTTCAAAATCCAGAAAAAATCTTTGTTCTTTCGCAAAGGTTAAAACTTCTGTTTCGTATTGTGAAGGAACGCCCCAATGCTTTTCATTTGGGTTCCACTTAACGCCCGAAATTTTCTTGACAGCTTCTTTTAGGTTTTCAAAATTTGGATTAGGTGAATAGACTTCTCTACCTCCCCAACGATTATTTACCCATTTTGTTTCTCCTGTTGAAAAACTGATAGCAAAGTAGAACTGGTTATTACCGAATTTTACTTTGCTGATTTCGCCTTCTCTTGACCAATCAAATTTTGCAGTCTGTCGTCCTAAGCAATCTTCAAAATAGTTTGATAATCTAAAACGCTTGGTTTTGTCAAGTTTTAAATCATTTAGTACAACTGTCAAAAGCTCACTTTCTACGAAAAAGCGATTATTTTTCTGAAAAGAAAATAATGCCTTAATAACCACGTCTGTTGAAATATCAACAGGTATGTCGGGATTGAATTCTAAATTCGTTTTGTATAAATCTAAATCAAACCTTGCAAGTTCATTTAGCTTTTCAATGGTCAAATCAAACTGACCACTTGCTTTAAGGAAAAATAATTTTCTTACTATTCTTACTTGTTCATCGGGGGCGAAGTAGATGAATTTTTGTTTGAGTAATTCAAAATCTAAAACGTCTTCTTTGTCTAATGTCCACAGAATAATATAGTAAAAATCGTTTTGGATTTGTTTTATCTGTTCTAAATTCAATTCATTTGACTGCAACAGATATTTTATGTGATTTAGATGTTTATAGAATATTATTCTATCTGTTATAGAAATCTGTTTGTTTAGAAACGAGAACAAAAACTTGGATATTTCTTCTGTTGTTGTCGCCTTGTTTTTAATCCATTTATCAATTTGAACATAGTTCTCAAATTTATCTTTTAACAATTCTGAAATGTGGTTATGTGGAAATATTTTTGCTTTTCCTGTTTCCCAAAATTGAAAATATTCTAATTGCTCAATTGTGTCAAATACTTTCTTGTCAAAAAGAATGAAATTTTCTTGGTCTAAAAATTCTATTGCCAAATCATAAAGCCAACTCAAAGAACCTGCATTGTCAAGTGTTACCTTTTCAGTTAAAATGTCCTTGATGAAAGGTTTATCTTCTGATATATTGATAAATATCTTTTTACAATCTTCGTATTCAAGTTGATGAATGTTTTGTCTTACTACGTTTTGAGGAACATTTTTTATATATCCTTTTAGAAATAGTTCGTATTTCTGTTCATCGCTACTTTGCGTATTAACGTAGTTGGCAAATAACTCTATTAACTCACTTCCCTTTTTATCTTTCCAAAACTCACTATCAAAAAGAACTTTTGAAAAGTCAAAATAATAGTCAAATGAATTTTCTTTTTTGAGTAATCCTCCAAGTAATTCAAAGGCTTTTTCAAAATTCAATTCATCAGAATATTTTTTTAAAAGTTCAAATTGCTTGTCAATTTCTAACTTCGTAAGGATTGATACTTGCTTTTCTGTTCGAGTATCTTTGTCAAAAAAATATTTTGATACAAATTCAAAAGATGTGTCTTTTATTATTCCTTTAAGCCAAATCTCTGCTTGATATTCATCTGAACATTTTTGAGCAATTATTTGATGAATTGCTTTTGTTATTTTGTTTTTGTCAATATCAGTGAATTGGGAAGGAATAAGTTGCAATAAACGATTGTAATTATTGAAATCATCGTTGTTTCTTATCGTGTCAAGTTGATTGGCTTTTTCAGTTAATTCAGTTTCAATTTTTTGAACATATAAACTATCAAGTTGACATTTTCTTTTTTCTCGTTCCGTTTCGGTTTCAAATTCAACAAATTGATACAGTTCTTTTATTTCCATAGAGGTAAGATTTTCTATGTTGTTGAACTTATTATTTACATAGTAAGAGCCGAACTCTGAACCAAAACTAAATTTTAGAATACGATTTAATTCTGTTTTACCAATTTCAAGAATATGTGTTTTAAGAACATTTTCAGGAATTTCGTAATCGTCCATTTCATCGTATGAAATAAATTTAAACTTTTTTTGTTTCCATACATTAAATAGTATTTCTTCATTTAAGTTTTTACCAAAATGAGAAAAGACGCAATTTAGAATATTAGTAACCGCATCGTTAGGAAAATGCTTTGGTAATCTGCTTTCAAGCAGTTCGCAGTATGAAATGAAATGTTTTGTTTCTAAATCATTGTCAAAATAGTCAGTAATGAAATTTGATATTTCTTCTTCGTTCTTGTCTTTAAAGAAATATTTTAACGAAAGACCAATTAAACTAAACGATTGGATTTCTTTATGGCGATATGGATTACCTCGTTTCCCTCGTCCTGTAACTTCTACTTCTATTCTAACACTGTCAGGATTTCCCAAATAACTAAGGATTACTTTCCAATCTTCGGCAATTCCAACTAAACGGCTGTTGTCGGCCGAATTTTTATTTTTAGCTTTGTCTGTCTTAGGGGAAAAAGCGATAGGCGTTCCCTTTAATATTTTTTCTGGTTTAGTTGTAAAGCTATTTATGTGAAGGAAATATTCTCCCTCGTCTGGTGTTCCAACAATACCAAACCCTTTGTCTGCGTCAAACCATTTTACAAGTCCAATTAACATTCAGTCCTAATTTTTGTGCGGTTGGGGCAAAAGCAAATGTGGTGTAACTGTGCGTTGGCTTGTGAGTGGCGTTGCACCTCTTTTGATTTTGCCGAAGCGTTGGGTTGTCTATTCATTTATCTGTCTGTTGAATTTTAGCACGGTCGTTCATAGGGTGACCGCTAACGCACAAATATACGAAACCTTCTCAAATAACTAAATTTTTTATCTGCTTGTCATTCAATTTAATCGGATTTACATACCTTTGAGATATACATAATACGAAACCCTATGAATATTCAAAATGCGAAGCCGGTTTTTGACCCGAATTTGTTCCAAATTTCGCTCGGAACACATCACAACAAAAAAGTAATTTGGTAAAAATTGGATTATAACTGCTACGTTTTGAAACACCGGAAATGATAGCGCTATAAATGCTAAAATACTTGGGTAGGGATATACATGCACTTACTCAAAATATTACATACCTCAAACACGCTATAGTAGCGTGTTTTTTGCCACCATCCATAAAAAAACAGCCGTCCTGGCTGTTTGCAATAAAAGAACAACAAGATTGAAAAATCCATAGCTGTTCGGACAGTGGCGGTTTTCCCGCATGAGGCGGGACAGGCAGTTCAACTAAGGCTTCATGGCTTGCACTCCGTGCGCCACGAAGCCTTAGTTGTTGGGGGTGGCTGGCAAGTTAGGTATTTTCTTACTTTGCAGTCCCAATAGGTTTAGTGCTTACATTAAAAATTGAGTATCCAAAACCAACACTCCACCATGTTTTGCCTTGATATATCCAATCATTTCTATTTCTATCTGAAACTTTATCACGTCCTGCAAAAATTCCAAATTGAATTTTATTGAAGTCTAGTACAAGTCCATATGCAAATGTTAAGGCTGCTATATCTGTTGTTTCAGTAATAGTCCCAAGTGTATTGTAATTATCCATTGTTACGCTACTAATGCCAATGTTAAATAAAGCATTAATGAAATATGGATTGTAATGACTTATTCTTTGTCGTAATCCGCCTGATATTCCAAGTTGAATGTCTTTTGAAAAATCAAAGCCATCTTTCTTTCCATTCATAGTAACACGAGGTCTAAACTTAAATGGTAAAACAGTTACACCACCAGTTATAGATGTACCACTAAATGGAATGTTTTTTTTCTTAGTGATAAATGCAGTTGAATGTCTTCTTCTTGTCCTATTGTTTAAATCTTTTTGTTTGATAAAATATGTATTTCGGATTCCGAGTTTTTTATTGTTGTCATTCTCCCATACAATAGAATTGTCAAAACTTGAACCATTATACCAAAATTGAACTATTGCCCCCCCATTTTCTGGGTATTCCATTATATAAAATCTAGCACCTTTTGGAATATAGGTGTACGCTGGACTGTCTTCAGAAAAACTTCCATTTATGTCTGAACATTTAATAGCCATTAATGGAAGATGAACATCATATAGAATGTCAACTTTAGAAATAGTTTCATTCTCATCTTGGGCAAAAGAATTAGAAAATAATAACACAACAAATGTGATAATCAGCAAAATACTCTTTTTCATATCTTAAATAACGTTTTATTGTTTAAATAGTTTTGTGTGATGCTTTTTGTTTTGTTTGCCACCAACGGTTCGGGGCTTTGCGAGGGAGCGGATTATTTGCACTAACTTTGATACGAAGCTGAATGTTCAAATGTACGAAAAAGTTTCATACGAAGCACTTAATCCGCCCTCTCGCAAAACCCCATGTGGTTGCAGATTATATTTGATAAATGGAGTCAGCTATTTTATTTATTCGGTCAAAGCAATCCTTTTCTGTTCTCAGAGATAATATGTAAGTTATAAATCCTGTTAATATTAAAAGAGCAGAAAGTGTAGTAAAAGCGTAAGTAAAATTGAAATAAATCTCAAAAATAATATTAGTCACCCCGCAAAACATCATTCCAGCAGCAAAGTTCCAGCGCATTAGATATAGTTGTGTATGTCTCTCAATAAATTGTTCATGAAGGTCTGACTTGTTTGCGAATATTGTAATTTCTTTTTTATAGTCAATTTCAAATGCTACAAGATTATCATTAATGTCATAAACTGGGAATAATTTTTTCTTTAACCAACTTTCAAATTTAGAATGTTCAAAAATGAAATACATCAATGCGAATACTGAATGTCCAACTGCAAACGCAAAAACAACTGAACCAATTGTCCAGTATGGAATTGTCTTTACGTATTTAATGGTGCTTGCTGTATTAAATAAATAGTCAAGATATGCAAGGTCAAGAACAACTATAAAGCCTGTCAAGAAATATATAAATATGTCTCTTGAAAGATGTCTGAATATTTTACTTAATTCTGTCATAATGTGTTGTTGTATAATTTGGAGATCATGCTCGTCCCCTTGCTACCGCAGTACACAGCCACCTCATAAATGCCTCACAAAATATTGCGTAAATCTATGGATTCCCGTTGTTTTTCACAAACATTTTCATAAAAATATATTTCCTTTTCATATCAGACAGTTGCGCCATACCTGACAATAGCACTATAATGTACGCTTGTAAATACCCAATATACGCCGTCTCTTATCTAAGTCAGAGCAAGAAAACAGTACGAGGCATTGTACAAAGAAAGATATAATTCCCTCACTCCTCCAGCACCGTCTTTCTCGACCGGAAGGAAAAATGGGTTTGTGCAAAATAGCTCAGCACGGCTAAGATAACCGTGGTAATGGCCTGGGCGGGGGTAGCCCAGAATTGGAGTAATCCTACAAAGAAGTGCAGCAATGCCCAGTTGAGAAAGATATTCAGCCCGGTCATTACACCGTAACGGAAAAGCTGTATCCGGCCTTTCAGATGCGACTGCTGAAATACCACATATTTGTTTAAGGCAAAGCCTGCGGGAAAGCTTACAAAAAGGGCAATGATAAATGCTGCGGTATAATGCTGCATGTAAAAATGACCGATACCATCTATACCGATCAGGAAGGCGCCTTTCACCGGCAGTATAAAGTTATTGGCTACAAAGAAAACAATAAGATTCAGCAGAGCTGCGCTGCCGCCGCAGGCCATATAACGAAAAGTCTGTAAAGGCAGCCAGTTGCGGAAGGGCGGGTAAAACCAATCAATTATGGCCAACACCCATTCTCTCAATTTTCTCAGCCGCCTGCTCTGGTAAATTCTCTCTTTCACAAAAGCTGCAATTAGTGTTAAGTCAAAAGTAAAAAGTCAAAATGCAAAACAATAAAAATCTGATAATCAATATAACAAAGTCTTAAACATACAGACAATATCTTCTTGACTTAACATTAGTATGTAAATTGTCCCCACTCACTTTCAATAATCAGCTCGCTCTTCTCTGCCGCTTCTACATATCCGCTGATGGCGGCCTCTATTTGAAAGGAGTCGGCAATAGCCACCAACGAAGCTGCCGTTTGCGCATCGGTAAAGATCTCTAAACGCTGTCCCATATTGAATACCTGGTACATCTCGCGCCAGTCGGTGGAGGCGGCTTCCTGTATCATCCGGAATATGGGTGGAGCCGGAAGCAAATTGTTCTTCACCACGCGCAATCCTGCCGGCATATAATGCATGCATTTGGTCTGACCGCCGCCGCTGCAATGAATAATCCCTTTAATCGCACCGGCATGTTGCTGCAATATCTTTAATACCAATGGGGCGTATGTCCTGGTGGGGGAGAGCAATAGTTTTCCGGCATCAAGCGGCGTGGAGGTGGCATCGGTTAAATGATACTTTCCGTTATACACTACTGCATCGGGAATATTGGGATCAACGCTTTCCGGGAAACGGGCGGCATAATCATGATGCAGTAATTCATGCCTGGCGCTGGTCAGGCCATTGCTGCCTATGCCGCTGTTGTATTCCTTTTCGTAAGAGGCCTGGCCGTAAGAGGCAAAAGATACGATGACATTACCGGGCTGAATGCCGTCCGTAGTGATCAGTTTGTTGCGGGGCATCCGGCAGGCCATGGTTCCGTCCACGATGATGGTGCGTACCACATCACCCAGATCGGCGGTTTCGCCACCCATAAAATGCACATCAATGCCATATTCCCCTATGGTATCGAAAAAATCCTGTGAGCCGTTGATGATTTCGGCAATAACCGGGCCGGGTATCAGGTGTTTATTCCGTCCGATAGTGGAGGAATAGGTAAAAGGTCCGGTAGCGCCCACGCAAAGCATATCGTCAATATTCATCACAATGGCATCTATGGCAATGCCCTGCCAGACGGAAATATCGCCGGTTTCTTTCCAGTAGAGATAAGCCAATACCGATTTGGTGCCGGCGCCGTCGGCATGCATGATATTACACCAGTCGGCGGCTCCGCCCCAGTAATCGGGATAGATCTTGCAAAAAGCTTTAGGATAAAGCCCCTGGTCTAATTTTGCCACAGCCTGGTGTACTTCTTCTTTCTGTGCAGAAACCCCGCGCTGTGCATATCGCCCCTGTGAATCCATCAATTTTTTTTTCTTTATTTAAAAATAATTGCTGCAAAAATAGTGCAAATAATGTCAAATGGTTTGGGTGAAAGAGGGTAGTGTAAAATCAAAAGTCAAAAATCAAAAGTCACAAGTCATATTATTGTTGTTCCGTCGTGGTAGATATCCTCACTCACCACATAAAGAGAGGTATTGTTGTTGGTGAAAACACCAACAAGGGCGGCGGTAAGTTTCTATAAACCCCAACATCAGGAGCGATCGGTGCGTGAGCCATCGAAAACCAGCGGAGCATTTGGTTTTCGACCGCCTTTTTTGTTTCTTTTTTGGCGGAGCAAAAAAGAAAAGAAAGTAACCAAGCATTGATATCACCTGTTCCGCCCCCCTGCCGTGGTAGGTGTCCTCACCTACCACATAAAGAGAGGTGTTGTTATTGGTGAAAACATCAACAACGGCGGCGAAAATCACTTCGGTCGATGACGAGCGTTTTGCACATCGTATTGTTGTTAGTGCCCCCCAACAACAATACAGTTAATGTAACAGCAGTTGAAAATTTAACCGCCTTTTCCTGTACAATTCAAAAGTCAAAATTCAAAATTCATAACTCATAATTAATCATTAACAATTAACAATTAAAAGCATATTGTTTTCCGCGCTATCCTTCCGAACTTTGCGGGGTTATGAAGTTTTCCATAGGCGACCGGGTGTTGTTGAAGCAAACCGGTGAAGAAGGCATCGTGGTATCGCTGATCAGTCATGAAATGGTGGAGGTGGAATGCGGTGGCATTGTATTTCCCGTATTCATAGATGAAGTGGAACATCCTTATCTGAAATGGTTTTTAGATAAGGCTAAGCAAGGTGCTGTAAAACCTCATCTGACCTTAGATGATCTGCCTCTTGCGGATTCCGGCCGGGATAAGCAAAGCCCTTCGGGATTTCATTTGTCCTTTCTGCCGGAGTTTAAGTTGGAGGTCTTTGATGAGATTGTGGATAAAATGCGGGTTTATTTTATTAATCAAACGGCTTACCGGCTGAACCTGCAATATGAATGCTTAGGGAAAAACGACCCTTTATTCCGGCATACGACAGCGATATTGCCTTTCTCTCATTTTTACCTGCATGATATTCCCTTTGACTGCATGCATGAGCAGCCCCGGTTCAACTGGAGCCTGCAGCAAAGCGATGATACCACGCGGGCGTCCGGTTTGTCAGGCGTACTGCGTATTAAGCCCAAAAAATTGTTTGAATATATACTCCGGCTTCAGCAGGAAAATCAACCCTCTTTTTCTATTATGTTGGCAGAAGATTTCCCGGAGCCACAGCCGCTTGCGCCTTTGCAAGAGCGGAAAAGCGTGCCGTCAAAACGTATGGAATTGCCGGATGATCATACACCGGTTTGGGAGATTGATTTACATCTTGATCAGTTAGTACCCGATGCTAAAGGGATGACAAATTTCGATATGCTCCGCTTGCAGTTGCGGGTTTTTGAGCAGACACTCGACAAGGCCATCCGGCTGCACCAGCACAGCTTTGTGGTTATTCACGGAGTGGGTAAGGGCAGGCTGAAAGAGGAAATTCATTCCATTTTACGCGCTCATGATGCCGTCCGTCATTTTGTGCATCAATGGTCGCCCCGCTATGGCATGGGCGCTACGGAGATTTTCTTTAAATAAAAAATGTGCTAAGCGCTCTCTTAACGCAAGCGGTCTAATGATCGGACTAATTTTTCGTCTTTCCGAATCCCGGCTCTTGCCATAAATAACAAAATGATGGTGATCACAGGGATAAAAGAACCGATCCAAAAGCTGCCTTCATCCATAGCGGCGGCTATATTGCCTTTAGCCTTATTGATACTGATAAAAAGCCAGGCCAGCAGTGCGACATTATCTAACAGATTCAGCCAGATGAGCTTGGATTGCAGCGGTCTTTTTTTATAGGAAAACAGGGTATAAAGACTCAACAGCACACTCAGCCCGGTGAGAACAATAGCCAGGTAGTTATTACTGATGGACAGATTGCCCTTGGGCAAATGATAATAATCGAAATAAAAAAGCAATGCTGCCACCAATGCTGCCAACAGCAACCATACGGATTGAATACGCTGAATCATAAATCTATTTTTATATATTTAAAATTGAGTATAATTTAAATTGATTTTTACTGTAGGTAAACGTAGTATTACATTGACATTCATTATTAAATGAAAATTTTAATCTTCTTCTTCATTTTCATTTTTCACTATTCATTTTTCATTATTTTAATCTATTACCTCTCCTCCAAAATATTCCCTCAGCACCTCCGGCAATCGAATACCTTCTGCGCTCTGTTTATTTTCCAACAGGCAGGCCACGATGCGGGGTAATGCTAATGAGCTCCCGTTCAGAGAATGCAGCAGTTGGGTTTTGCTGGCTTCGTCCCTGCTGCGTATTTTCATCCGGTTGGTCTGGAAGGTTTCAAAATTGGATACGGAGCTGACTTCCAACCAGCGTTGCTGTGCAGCGCTATATACTTCAAAATCGTAGGTGAGGGCAGAGGTAAAGCTCATATCGCCTCCGCACAGCCGCAGGATGCGATAAGGTAATTCTAAGTTTTTAAGCAATTGCTCCACATGCAGCACCATTTCTTCTAATTTTTCGTAGGAAGTTTCCGGAGTGCATAACTGCACGATTTCCACTTTGTCGAACTGGTGCAGGCGATTCAGCCCCCGCACATCCTTGCCGTAGGAGCCGGCTTCGCGCCGGAAACAGGGCGTATAGGCTGTCATTTTAACCGGCAATTGTTCGGCAGGCAGTATAGCATCGCGGTAAATATTGGTTAAAGGCACTTCTGCGGTCGGGATCAGGTAGAAACGATCTTCCGTAACATAGTACATCTGACCTTCTTTGTCGGGCAGTTGGCCGGTGCCGTATGCGGTGTCTTCATTCACCATCAGCGGGGGCATATATTCCGTATAGCCGGCAGCGGTATTATAGTCTAAAAAATACTGGATAAGCGCCCGTTGCAATTTGGCCCCCTTATTAATATAAACCGGGAAACCGCTTCCGGTAATTTTTGTTCCTAATTCAAAATCAATTAGTTTATATTTTTGAGTTAAATCCCAGTGCGGGAGCATATCTTCGGTCAGTTCGGGAATTTGACCGGCTTGCCGTACTACTTCGTTGTCTTCAGGAGTCAGTCCGGAAGGTACGGAATCATGCGGCAGGTTGGGCAACTGTACCATGAGTTGATAAAGCAGTTCTTCCTGCTCTGTCAGTTGACGGTTGAGTTCTTTTGCCTCTTCTTTAAGTCCGGCTATTTCATTCTTGCGGGCTTCCGCTTCTTCCTTTTTGCCCTGAGCCATTAGCTGCCCTATAGATTTTGAGGCGGTGTTAATGGTGGCGGCTATTTGGTCGCTTTGTTGCTGAAGGTGTCGTTTTTTTTCGTCTGCGGCAATAATTTCATCCACAATGCCGGTATTTTTAAAATTCTTTTTTGCAAGGCCGGCAAGCACCTTTTCTTTATGTGTTCTGAAAATCTGGATAGTTAACATGAAGTATGATTAACGGTAAAAATATAAATAAGGTAAAACCACAGCATCCGCTTTAGGAATGCGAGGCCGGCAAAAGTATTAAATCCTGAAGGATTCTTAAAAACTTTATGCTTCGTAGCTTATTAAACTTCTATCTGTATAAAAAATGCAATTGGAATAGCTTATTTTATTTTGTGTTTGGATGGGCTTTGTTCTCTCTTTCACGCGTCATTTCGCAGCGCAGAAATCTCCTCAATAGAAAACCGGCGCTACCTTCAGGAGATTTCTCGTTCGTTCCTCACTCGAAATGATGAGCGTTTTCATATTGTTTTATCCGGTACGCAGTATAAACCGCCTTGTTTACTATAAAAATTACCATGTTATTCCGGTTTAATTCCAATAGAAAAAAATAATTATCGGATTTTTGAATTTTCAAAATAGAATTCTACCTTTGCCGTCCCAAAAGCAACTGATATAAAGTTTTCGGGACAAAGATCTTTAAATTATTATCAGATAATTGCCGCTTTAGCTCAGTTGGTAGAGCAGCTGATTTGTAATCAGCAGGTCGTTGGTTCAAGTCCGACAAGCGGCTCATTGGTCAATAGGAAGCAGATTTTTCAGCGATATTCACAGTCATCATTGAAAATCTCGGATCTATTAAAATCGGGTAGTTGGCCGAGTGGTTAAAGGCGACAGACTGTAAATCTGTTCTCTTACGAGTACGGAGGTTCGAATCCTTCACTACCCACAGATTGACCGGTGTGTTGCAATTATCTGAAGTGGCGGACATTATTTTGTTCGCGGGAGTAGCTCAGTTGGTAGAGCGACAGCCTTCCAAGCTGTAGGTCGCGGGTTCGAGCCTCGTCTCCCGCTCAATTTCAATTAGCTCATTAGCTGAATCAGGAGCTAATCAGCCGGTTGAGTTGCTGTTGTAGCTCAGTGGTAGAGCACTTCCTTGGTAAGGAAGAGGTCGGCAGTTCAATCCTGCTCAACAGCTCTGATATTTCCTTGATCCGGAAGTGCAGGGGTGAAGTGATTTTTTATAATTTTTTATATTTTAACAATAACTCTTTAAAAAAATAAACAATGGCAAAAGAGACCTTTAAAAGGGAGAAACCCCACGTAAACATTGGTACCATCGGTCACGTTGACCATGGTAAAACTACTTTGACTGCTGCTATTACTACCGTATTAGCCAACAAAGGTATGGCGGAGAAAAAGGATTATGATTCAATTGATAACGCGCCTGAAGAAAAAGAACGTGGTATCACTATTAATACTGCACACGTAGAATATCAAACAGTTAACCGTCACTATGCGCACGTTGACTGTCCGGGTCACGCCGACTATGTGAAAAACATGATTACCGGCGCTGCGCAAATGGATGGCGCTATCTTGGTAGTAGCTGCTACTGACGGTCCAATGCCGCAAACTAAAGAACACATCCTGCTGGCTCGCCAGGTAGGCGTTCCCCGTATCGTGGTTTTCATGAATAAAGTTGACTTAGTTGACGATCCCGAAATCTTAGAATTAGTGGAATTAGAAATCCGCGAACTGCTGAGCAAATATGAATACGATGGTGATAACACACCAATCATTAAAGGTTCTGCATTAGCCGGTCTGAACGGTACTCCGGAAGGTGTTACTGCCATTGAAGAATTGATGGCTGCCGTAGATGAATACATTCCGTTACCACCCCGCGCTGTAGATCAGCCTTTCCTGATGTCTGTAGAAGATGTGTTCACTATTACCGGTCGTGGTACAGTGGCTACTGGTCGTATCGAGCGTGGTCGTATCAAAGTGGGTGACAACGTAGAAATCGTAGGTTTCAATGATTCTCCTTTAACTTCTACCTGTACCGGTGTGGAAATGTTTAAGAAATTATTGGATGAAGGTGAAGCCGGAGATAATGCAGGTTTACTGCTGCGCGGTATTGAAAAGAAAGATATCCGTCGTGGTATGGTAATCGCTGCTCCGAAATCCATCACACCGCACACCGAGTTTAAAGGTGAGGTGTATGTACTGAGCAAAGAAGAAGGTGGCCGTCACACGCCGTTCTTCAATAAATACCGTCCTCAGTTCTATTTCCGTACTACCGATATCACCGGTGAGGTGGTACTGCCTGAAGGTGTGGAAATGGTAATGCCCGGCGATAATGTGGGTCTGACCGTTAAACTGATCGCGCCTATCGCGATGGACAAAGGTCTGAAATTTGCGATCCGTGAAGGTGGCCGTACCGTTGGTGCGGGACAAGTAACAGAGATCCTGAAATAAGCCAACACATTTCTTATGATACAAGCGCCCGCTGAATGTTCAGTGGGCGTTTTTTTATGTGTCGTCAGTTTTATGCTACAGCGGCTTTTTCGTTAAGGTGATACCTTTTGATCTATGCTTATTAACCCGTAAGCTGAACCATACGTAAGTATGTACGCATACTATGCAGAGACTTTCTTCGGCTTAGGTCTTTCATCTGTTGGTATTTCACCAATGTCTTTTTTTGTCCAAGGCTTTTGTCCAAGGCAATGCCTCTGACCTACAGATGAATTGTATTTTGTCTGCTATTGCCATTGATGGTGTTTTTCACCAACAACTATACGATTAACTTAACAGTAATTTTAGTATGATAATTTCATTAAAAAATATTCCGGCTAAGATGAAGCATCGTCCGAACAGGTAAGCTTATTAGACAAATTAATTTTTAAAAAACAGCGCCTTATTTTTTGAAAAGCAGAAATGCTTTTTTACCTTTGCCACCCGTTCGATAAAAAGCAATAGCTTTAATTAAAAGAATGACGGAGATTCCGTAGCTCAGTTGGTAGAGCAATACACTTTTAATGTATGGGCCCTGGGTTCGAGTCCCAGCGGGATCACTTCTTGGGACAAACTGACAAAATTGTTGGTTTGTCCCTTTTTATTTTGGCTAAAAGCCTTGTCAATACTGTATAGTACACGTAATGCCTCATTTACTCGTGTGGTTCGAGGTCGATTTCTCTCAAATACGATTTTTTCGGGGAACATCGAACCGATAAGCTGTCTTTGCACTTCAACTGTACTTTCTTCATATAGGGTATGCAAATTACTCAATGTATAACAAGCCTTTTCTAAAATACCGCTTATATCTTCTTTAGGTGCAGAGAACGAGCCTAAACGTCCTTCTAAGGTCTGTATTTTGGTTTCACATTCCTGTTTAATGGTTTTATAGTCTGTTGCATCAATGGCATCATCTAAGAGTAAAGAACGTGCCTTAGTCAAACGCTTGTTTTGTGTTTCTATTTCCTGTAAAAGTTGTTTTTTCTCGGTGGTACGAGAAGAGGTGTCGGATTGATAAACATCCTGTACCACTTCTTTGAATAATTCTACTACAAGGGGGTGCGGGGTGTAGCGTTTAATCTCGCTTACAAAGGCATCATTAATATCCTGTGCCTTAGTACGAACACCACATTCACTCGTACAATGGTAATAATGATAATAAGCATTCCGTCCTTTGGATGCTGAACCTGTCAAAGTTTTGCCACAAGACGGACAAGCTAAAAATCCCCTTAAAGGAAGCATACTATCAGCCGTTTGCTTTAACCGCATTTTTTTCTTTTTACCGTTCAGTATATCTTGCACGTCAAAAAATAATTGCTCTGAAATAATTGCCTCATGTTGCCCTTGTACCAGTATCATCGGTTCATCTTTATATTGAGGTACAATTATCTTACCATAATAAATAGGATTGCGAAGCATCCACCAAAAATTATTTTTAGAGCATCGCAATCCTTTTGCCCTTGCTTGTTTTAATACCTGCTCAATAGCTTGGCTACCTGTTGCAATGGTTTCAAACGCCCACTTCACTAAATCGGCTTCGGGGTATTTAGGACAAATGTATTTCCGTCCGTTTTCGTGGGATTTGTTACAATACCCGATAGGAGCAAGCCCCATACAACGCCCTTCTTTTAATGCTCTACGCATCCCGTTTAATACATTTAACGCCCTTCGGTCATTTTCTACTTCGGGAGCTGCAAGATAGACCGCGAGGATAATCTTGTTTTCAGGGATAGCCATATCTAAAGGCTGTTCTATGGCTTGTGGCTCTATCCCTAATTTGTTCAGCGTTGCAATCATTTGATAGGCTTCTGCAATATTCCTGCTAAACCTATCCCATTTAAGGAATAATACGGCATCGGATAAATTTTTCCGTTTTTTAATGTCTGCCATGTATTTATTCCACTCTGGACGGTTAAAGGTTTTAGCTGAAAAATCCTCAATGATAACCCTGCAAATGTGGAGGTTGTGATGTGTGCAATACTTGCGTAATGCTTCTTCCTGATGACGTAAAGAAAAGCCCTTGTCTGCCTGTTCGTCTGTGCTTACTCTGATGTATAAATCTACAAATTTCATACGCTTCAATGTCATTTTTTCTTAACTACTAATTTAGCGATTTTATACAAGAAATCCAAAAGTAAAACGGCTTCTTTTTCAGAAATTTTCAATCCTTTTTTAGCTAAAAATTCCTGTGCAAATTCTGGTGAAATTTTCCGTTTACTTCCTTCTTCACTCATCACATACCTCGCTTTTTTATTGCAATCGGTCAATCAAAAACGGCTCTCCATGAATGGTATGCCATGCCGTTGGAAAATCTTGTATTACGTCATCAAGAGAAGCAAAGAAAAAGAGGTTACTCATTGCGGTAAATCCGCTGTCCTGTAACAATCTTTTTATGACTGCTTTTTTGCAGCCGTCAAATTCAAAGCAAGAAAATACAAAGGGGTTTGCAGGGATATTGAAGGTTGTGCCTGGTGTTCCTTTACTAATTGCTATTGCGTGCTTATGGTAAAGCTGGTTTACTACCCTGATTGTATCACGTCCGTTGTACATCTCCAAAAGGAGCAAAGTTTGTTTGCTGTTGTGGTCTGTTATGATTACGCCGTCGGGGGCAAAAGCAGCGTTTTCATCTAAAGGAATTTTAGTTCTGGATTGTAATGCTCCGTTTTTCTGTGTCCTATTGTCGCCAACAAAATCGAAATAGGAAAGAAACAAGGGTATAGCAATACCTTTGGAGCGTAAAAAGAGTACAACACTAATTACAAAGTCTGTATAGTTTTTGCGGTGGGTAAAATCACGTACTATGATAGGGTTGCCTATGGGTGTCCTGATAATGGGAAAGACTTTTTCATGCTGCTGCAAAAGTGCCTTACCTTCTTTGGTAAGGGTGTACATATTTTCAGTACGCTTCGTTGCAACCTCTATATGAAAGGATGCAATATATTTACGTTGAACAAGTATTGCCATTACTTGCCTGATGTAGCCAAGTGATTTTCCTGTCAAACGTTGTATTTGAGAAACGGTAAGATACCCGAAATACCCTAAGTGTTCGAGTATGTCCGATTGTAGGGCATTGATAAGCATAGCATCTGTTTTTAAGAGGTAAAGAATGGGGTTAGGTTATCATTATTAGTATTGGATTTGTTGGGTGGTTTCCTGTTTGTCTGTTGCTGCTTTGGTATATCATTAGTTGGGGGTGCAGGGGGAAGGGCTGCAACAGGTTTGTAATACCCTGATTGCAGCACGATATAAGCTAAAAGGTCTTGTTGCTCTTGCTTTGTTAGAAAGTATCGGGGCAGGAGCAAGGGAGCTTTCACTTTGAAAGGTGCATGTTGTCCGCCTTTTTTCTTTACAACAAATTCAAGCGGCATGAGCTTTTGAACGGTGTCGGGGCTTACTGATAGCTCCTTACTCATTGCTGTTGCATCATCTACATTATTTGTCTGACCACATATAACCAGACCAGCATTTACGCTTAATGCGGTGCGTATTTCAACGCTTGTGATTTGCTTTAAGCTCTGTGTTATGGCACATATATATAACCCGAACTTACGGCATGACTGCATAGATACCGCCAGACTTTTTGAAACGAAAGTTTGTATCTCTTCTACAAACATATAAACAGGAGTATGTTTTTTGTGCAAGCCTTCACGACGTAAAACATAGCATTTGATATAAGCCGTTATAAGTTTGGATAGTACGGATTGGATGAAGGGATTAGCACCTAATGACAAGGAAACTAAAATTATTTTACCTTCATCTATACATTTTCCGATATTGACGGTACTGGGACTTTGCAGGATATTGTAAAGGTCTTTATCGGATAGAAAGTAGCTCAATTTGCTGCGGACTGCCTTGCGGGTTAGCGAGTGTTCAGATAAGCTAAACTCATGTGCAAAGAAATTTTTTAGCTCGGCATTGTCATTTTGTTGTTGTGCAAATTGTATTAAATCGGCATTTTGTCCGTCCTGAAAAATCCTTCTTAATGTGTGGATGCTTGGATTGGGCAACATTACTGTAAGAGCTATTGCATGACGTAAAAACATCGTCATATTGATACTCATATTTGCGTTGCTTGTGCCGTCATTCAACAACTCATTAAATGTTTCGGCAAGTTCTGAAACAAGCAAGTTTTGTAAGCGTTCTTTCTCTGCTCCTTCTACACCTGTTACTTCAAAAGGGTTAAAACAAAAGCTGTATTTTTCTTTCGTGGGAAATTCAGTTGCTATACTGGACGATAGAAACACCACTCTTTTTTTGTCTATATTGTGTAGTGTAAGGATTTGCTTTGCTGTTGTTCCGTGTGGGTCTATAACAACTATACTTGCCCTCTGATTCTTATTTGTCTTACTAACCATATTGCGTATCATATTTATTATGATGGTACTTTTACCAGCCCCGGTAGCTCCAAGTGCTAAGGAGTGCTGTTGCAGCATTCTCATTGAGATGCGTGCAGTCATTCGATAGCGTGAAAAAAAAATCAACCAACACACTATGCGGGCTAAACATTTCAAGAACTTTATACAGTAGTTGTAGATACTGCTCATAGGTCTTTTGAGGATATAAGGCTAAATAACGCCGTCGCTGCTGTTCTGTTTTTATAAACAGGCATTGAAAGATGGGGTAATTTTTAAAATCCTTTGGCTGTATCCGTTCATAAAGCATTAAGAACTCCTGATAGGTGAAGCCCCTTATACCGTATAGCTCCAAACGTAATGGCAAGGGGCTATCATAGGGCAAAGACTGAATTAAAGCGTCTATTTCCTGTGTATGCTGATGCATAACAAAAAAAACGCCCTCTGGCACATCAGAAGGCGTTATTTCCCCAATAGCAATAGTATTATTGCTGTCAGGTTCTACCACTTCTTTTGCACCTAATAAGAACGTTTTGAAAAGTTGTTCGTGTGTCATAAAATCTAATTTGATTACTAATAAAATATATAATACAGAAGCATTTTCAAGTGAAGATTATAAATGGTTGATTACTGCGGGTTTCGGCTCGTTTTGGCAATTCAATCAACCCCTATTTCTCCTTCACTAAAAAAAATGTTCAGGAGAAATAGGGTTATTGTTCTCGTTAGTTGATGGTATGATTTGATTTGCTTGTTCTATGAGCTTACTTATTTTTTCTTTTTCGTCCTGTTTCATTCTTTCCTTATTAGCTAATTGTGTTACTTCTAAAATGTGTACTATATTTTTTATTGTTGTTGTGAGATTAGTGTTTTGGCTTGTTGATATTTTATGACTTAAATCGTACTGTTGCACACTCTCGTGAAACCACTTTTCATTATAGCCTTCTAATCTTTGTATCTGTCTTTCTAATACAGCTATTTCTTTTCTTATAAAATAGCTGCCCGCAAACCAGCCGCCGGCAAACCCGGCGACTGTTAGCAAGCCCATTAATATGTAAGTCCAATCCATGATTAAGGGTTTAAGATTTATCAATAGTTTTTCTTGTTTTACTGTCCTGTTGCGGTGACTGCGGTGCATAGTCTATGTCAGGGTCAAACGCTGATAAATCATAAGGGTTACGGCTATTGGTGATAACCTTGCGGATATACCAAGCAAGATTGGTCAATAAGACAGCCTGCTCATTTGTCGGAATAGATGCAGCATAGCGGGTGAATACGGTGTATTCTTCCTGTAAAGATTTTTTCAAAATCTTCATTTGCTTTTGAGGGTCTTTCATTGCAAGCACTTTTCTTTTTACAAGGTAAATCACATAGAAAATGCCTGCCCATACTTCCGAAATCATCAAGAACATTAAAGTATGTAAGAGTATGCTGATACCTATTAATGCAATGGTCTTGTGTAGTAACTGATTTGTTTTCGGCTCGGTAAGTTCATACGTGGTATATATCATATAACTCGGTGTAATGATGAGTACGATAGCAAGGAGAATACCTAACCATTTTACAAAAGGTTTGTCCTTTGCATAGTAGATAATGAGATACCCTGTGGCAAGCTCGATAAAAACAAAGAAGAGCCAAGAAATAACATTAAGTACCCACCCTATAACACCACCTGCGGAGATGCTCAAATAGTTGAGGAATGCAGCAACAGAGGCATAGTCAAACCCTGCAATAATGAGAATCATTAAGAGCAGGAAGCACCAACCGATTTTACGCCCGCTGCTTGCATTTGCATAGTCCCTATACTGAAAATCTAACTCGGTAATTTTACCGTTGTACGTTTCCCATTTCTTAAAGTAATCAAAGTAATCATTGCTTTTGGCGTTGATGCTATTACTTGTTTTTTCGATAAGCCTTGTTTCAAATGAAGGCTGATTAAAGGAGTTCATAATATTAATTTTTTAGTGGTTAAAAAGATGATGAAATAAAGTCTATGGCAGTAGTGAAGCTCTCAAAGCGGTGTACATTTTCGGTCTGTAATTTTTTCTCTATCGGTATATCTGGCAACGCCCCGATGCTGATTACTTCAATGTCTTTATGAATAGCGGGTATTGGGTGTACATTGTTTTTATAATCAGTAGCTAATAAGAGAATTTTGCGGACAGGTGTCTTTGCTTCGTTAAAGATTAATAGAGCATGGCTCAATGCACCGCCTATGTCGCTTCTTTTTGAGGGAGCTTCGCTCATCAGGTGTTGCATTGCTGCTGAAAATTCATTCCAATTGTTTTTACCTGATGTATTTCCTTCTCCGGTGGTCATCCAGGGGTTTTGTGTTGCCTCATTTGACTGGCTACGTTCGGCAGCATAGCGGATAAATTCGGTGTGGCTATCAGATGAGATAATACCTACTCGTAAATCAAAAGCACAACTGTTGCTTATTTTATCTACAAGGGGTTTTAGTTCTTCGGGTGTCAGCTTTTTGTAACGATTAGCAAAAGAACCGCTATTATCAATGATGATTACAAGCATTACCTTATTGTAGGGTTGAGATGTAGTGCTTTTGGTGTTTTGTCCTGTGGGCTGGCATGAGCAGAGTGCAGCTATGAGCAGCACCATTATTGTTTTAATTAACTGTTTCATAAAAATTTTTTTTTAAAAGTGAATAATGATTGTTTACTATTATGGATTTCGGGTATAGCTAAAACCTACAGCAGCGGCGATTTGTCCGAATTGTGTCGGTTTTACTATCTTCTTTTTATCTTTTTTTGTTGTTAGTATTCATGAGCATTATATTTTAGATGTTTAAGAGATGAAAAAAGGCTCACCAATAGTGAGCCTTTTAATTTATTCTATGTATAAACCTCTTACACCGTCGTCCGCAATAGCCAACATAAATCCGCTTCGGTTTTCAGTTGGAAGGATAAACTCCGAGTAACAGATAAATTTACAATCTGCTAATTTTTTACCAGCGAGATAAAAGGTGTCATCATCTGCTCGTGTGATTGTGGCAGAATATCCTTGTGAATTATAGAAATTGGAAAGTGTGCTATAATCGGTAGAAAAGTTACCGAGGGGAATATGGATTTTTTCGAGTAATTTTTGAATAGTGTTTTTCATTTTGAAGAAATTTTGGTGAATAATATTTTGTAATCCATCACCTCATGAGAAAACACTATCTACAAGCAGAAATTTGCTAACTTTGTAAATTAATTCGGGTCTGAATTCGACCGCAAACCCGAATTATTTAATCTCGTTGTTTGCAAAAACACGCAAGTAAAGCTGCCTTCTCAATAGGTGGCTTTTCTTTTTCAACCTTTAATTGTGTTGGCTCTCTTATTTTGATTTTTGGAAATAGCTTCTTCATAATTTGTTGCTTTTAAATTTTGAGGAGTTCAGCAACGAGAAGCCAAGAAATAGCTATTGACATTGATAATCAATAGTTTATAATGCAGATAGCTTGCTTGAGTTTGTTGTTGAAACTCTTGTCAGGTTAGTTTTCTAACGTACGTCAATACGTTTTGAAAACCGTCGGTTTTGGTCATCCAGAATCGGCGATTTTTTGTTTTAGCTGATTTTAGTAGATTTTGAACCACTGACAATACAAAGTTTCAAATACAAATCGCATAATTCCGAGCCAATAACAGGGCAATAGATTTTTGTAAAATAGCACCAATAAGCACTTTTACATAAATCTATTGTGCGAAAAACAGTAAAAAAACCATTAACTACACTAATACCCGCATCAATAATCACGCTAATGAGGTATATTTGTGGGATGAAAGCAAAAAAGGAAACAGGGCGGGGTGACTATTCTGCTGAATTCATATACCAACTTAGAAATGATTTACGAAATGCTTTTAAGCACTTTGTACCAAATGTGATTTTAAAGGCTAATAAATCAAGAGAGTCATTAGGCTATTCTAAACTAAGAGAATTAATTGAATCAAAGACAGACAAAGATTTATATGAAGGTACACTGATGTTATTTTTTACTCGTACTCACAAAGATGAAGAATTTTCTTTTGCCAGATATACAATAGACGCCATAGAAAAACTTGTAGCACTATATAAGGAAGAATTAAACTTACTTAATACACCACAAGAGGATAAGGTTTACATTCAATCAGAAGCTACGGATGATAAACTAGATTTTTCAAAAATAGGTGTAAAGTTTGCTAAAAATACAACTCCATTTTCAGATATGATTGAAGGGTTACATAGAACCTTGCTAAAAATTTCCCACTATGAATATAGTGCAGATGTACATATCACTTTGAAGTTGCTTAAAAACCATAATGCTTATTTCTTTGTGAATACAGAGATAATTTCATTAAAAGATATTTTCCTTTTCCCTATTGATATTTTTACCAATGAGAAAAGAGAAATCATAGATTTAGATTCTCCTGTACTTTCAGGAATATTTAAAGAGATTGAAGGGGAGGAAGAATATATTTTTCCTTATCTATGGGAACATTATTGTGGCTTTTTTTTATTCCCAAATTATCCCATAGAAAAGAAAGCAAGAAGGGCTACTAGGCTTCCTCGTCCTGTTACTTATAATTATACTATAATTGATTTTTTCAAGTCGTTAGTTGACAGCTCAAATGAGAAAACATTTAAACTGCATTTCGCTAGTGTTTATCACAAAGCGAATATTGAAATCCGACTTCCTGATGAAGATTTATATGAAAAACTATTCATCATAGATAAGTATGGAGTAAAAAAATATTTGGAGTATCAAAACATATATGATACCAACACTTCAACTATAGAATATATAAAATACGAAATAGATCTTGCTTTATTTTTTGAGTTAAAAGACAACGGGGAAACTGTACTAGAATTTGGGTTTGATTGATAAAAGCTTTTTTCAAAACTAATTCCTTTATGGCTAAATGCGAAAATAGCTGTCAACTATATATAAAAAGGTCTGGAACGTTCTAGACCTTTTTATATAATACTCTTATTACTATATTTCGCTTTCTGACTTTGCAAATGGGAAAGCCATTCTTTATACATTTTTCAAAAATTATATAAAATAAGAAAGTCTGGAGCAATCCAGACTTTTTTAATAAAATCAACAATTATCAAATCGGTTTATTTTGCACCCTTTTCAAAAAGGTAATCTTTGATATTTTTAAAGATAGTTCGCTTATCACATTCAGGCTATTTAATATTAAGGGTATAACTTCCGAGCTTCTTTATCTTTAATTCAACAGTTTTTCTTGTACTATTAAAATCATAATAACTAACAACTACTTTTACTGGAAGTTCGTATTCGCTAAAAGAAGTGTAATTATCATCAAATGGACTGGAATAAGATTTTATTACGTTTCCATTTTTTCCATAGACAACAGATGAATAATTGTCCGTTTTTACATTAGAAGTAAGGCTACCTCCGTCTATAATTTCTATACTTGAACCTCCGTTCTCCCGTACATGTACATTCGCTATGCCCGATTTACTGACTTTTAACTCATAATTGCCAGAAAGTGCAGTTTGTTGCTCGTCATAATGTTGCTGTGCAAGCTGACTAGCTCGACTATACGATGCTATAGCTGCATTTACTTCAGATTCATCTTCTCCAAACCAATATCCATTTTTATAAACATTCCATAGCACAGGTTTAGATGATGTTACAAATGCTATGAATACATTTAAAAAATTATAAACTTTACAATCACCGTAGTAACCGTTTTTTAAGGATCCAACTAAAAGATGTTGTTTATTTCCTTTCTCTCCTTCAGCAGTAACCTCCCCATAACCATTAGCCACACCACCGATACAATTTCCGTTCCAACGGATAGCCTTAACTCCTTCATATCCATAAACAGGTTGTCTGTTGGAGGCATAGAATCCGTATATATATTCCATAAGTTGATTACCTTTTTGAGCCCAAGGAACCTCTGGATACATTTTACAAGTACCGCCATTAAGCTTTACGAATATGCGACCATTTTCATCTATTCCGCCAAATTCTTTAGACACGACAGGCACTCCTTCATAGAAATAGCAATTGATTTCTTTTTTATTAAAAGGTACTTCATATATCATTTTACCAGAGCCATGAAGTTTATCGTTAACAAACGTACCTTCTAATACAATACGGTAACTTCTCGCTTTATATTCAACTTTACCATAGCCATTGAGATGCCCTTTGATAAAAAAGCCTCCTACATATATAGGCTCATCGTACCCATATGACGGGTTTGTTCCTTGTATAATAGCATACCCGCTATCCAAATCTCCTTTAAACTGCATTCTGTTTAAATCCCAAATCATATCATTTTTAAAATAATTCGCATATTTAGAAGAGCTTAGTCTGAATAACGGCTTATCTTTTAAGGTATTCTCGTAATCTATAGAATCTTTGTCAACTATAGGGATATAGGTTCCTTTATCCAAATCACGAAAGAAATACCCCTTATTCAATTGAAAATAATCCATTTCATATTTCCCCTCAATTGGTTTTTTGGTGGTATTTGTAAAGTCAGCTTTTACATACCAATATTGTTTAGAATTTGGTGTTGCATGTACACCTTCGCATATGTCAAATACCTGCAAGCTATCTGGTATTCTTTCAAATCCTATTACAAAGGTTATAGAGCGATCGCCATAGCTAGGAATATACAAGTTGGTTTCAAATGGAATATTATTAAACTCTTTAGCAATATATTTTTTTTGTGTTTGAGGATCCAAAATAAACAAGCAATTTTCATTGTCATTTGAATATATTGCTGCCTTAGTTGTGCCATTTGTAAATTTAATATAAGTGTATTTTTTACTCTGAATCATTTCTTTTATGCCTAAGTGTAGATTAGCAGAATATTTAGGGTCAGACAGTATATAATTTTCCTGTGCATAGCTCCATTTACACACCGACATTATTAAAAAAAAGCATACTAATATTTTTAAGAAATTTTTTATCATTATGAAGATTATTTGTGCCTACTCTAAATCAGTTTTCGGCGTTCCCTGTTTTTGAAAACAACAAACATAATTTACCAAAAACAGCAATTGATACCTTTGTAACCCAATGCGTCAATTTTGTAACCAAACAAGAAAATATTTTTTGTTTTAAACATTGTTTATTGTTTTTGATTAAGAAATTTAGTTTCAGTTCAGAAAACAATCAATGTTTAAGGGTCAGTATTCAGATTGTATATAAGTATTTCTACCTGTTGCTTTGGATTCATATTTTTTGCTACGGTACAAAAAAGAACGTGGGCTAATTCCCTTGCTTGCATTCGAGGTTCTTGCAAAACCCACTGTACAAAGCAAAAGGAACGCCCACGTTTTACCGTAGGCGTTTCCACTTTTACTTTCCTGTACAGTTGAAAAAATTGCAAGATTTCGAATGCAGGAAATAAAGCGAAACGCTATATTTTATATGTCCGTTATTTTTTTAGTTCATTAACGTTTAAGTTGTTGTTTCAACTGCAAATTTATTGAATTACTTGAAAATTATTTGTATTTGACTGTCTTTTTTCAGTTACTTTAGGTTTGAATATGCAGGCTACTTTTCAGAGGAGTTTTATTAAAGAAAAACGACTTGAAAAAAAATATAATAAGAATAAAATCACTACTGTTGTAGTGTTACATAAAGAAACCTTTATGTTTACCGTTCAATTATGCGATTATTGAATATCTATAAATTTAAAGATATTTAAAACAATCCCATTTCTATAACGGACAAAAGGTAAAATCTCTATGTAACCTACGCAATTACTGCTTAGGTTTTTTTTATTTTATATTTTTTTCATCAGTCAACTAAAAAACGATATTCTCATTTCCTACTACAAGCAGTTATACCGAAATTATATATCATCGTCCACTACGATTTTATTGTTTCATAAAAATTACAATTCCTGTTTTTCATTTCTTCTTGTAAATGGTATGTGCATACCATATAACACAGCCACACAGCAAGTAGATATGAAACGCGGAGTAGATTATTTACCTCGTAAGCTGTTTAGTAATGGCACAACTGAAAAGGACTTTTGAAGTTTGTGACTTTTGTCTAAACCAGCATAAAAAGTATATGAGGTGACAGGCGTTTCAATATGGACAAAAGGAAGCTGTTACAAAGTGTACTTGCTGTGGTTTGGCAATGTGTAAGGCATGTCATAAACATTCTTTAGAAGAAATACAGGATAGCATATTGGCTCAATATGAGTTTTCAATATGCAGGCAATGCATTGTGGAATACCGAAGATTATCAGATATACAGGAACAATTAGAAATGATGATTTACAAACATGTAGAAAAAAGCAAACAACAAATTAAAGAGTGGTTTTATATCCATAATAAACATAAAGAATGACACGTGTTATAGATACTCTTTCAGATTACTTTTTCTATCTGGCTCATAATAGAATGGTTACAGACGGAACATTGCTAACCTATAAGCAAACCCTGACAACCTTTTGCAAACTATACGGTAAGAAAGATACTAAACAACTCTTGCCTACTCATATAATCAGATATAAAAAATGGTTAGCAGAAAAGCCTTGTCAAAGAAAGGAGCAAATTGGATTTGCAGAGTGAACCATATACTCCAATATGATTAGAATAAAAGCGTATATAAGGCGACTCTACGAAAGATGACACTTACAACATCTTTCACCAGCCGACGTGCCAATAAATAAAACAATTTTACAAAATCCTACCTATCTAACAAAAGAAGAACTAAAGAGGGTGTTTGAAACGGTAGATAAAAGGCTACAAAGCTATATAGAACAAAAAGTTAGCCATACCTATATCTATGCTACCTATATGCTTCGTGCTGCTGTTCATATGCTTTATGCAACAGCATTAAGAAATGCTGAGCTTAGAAGTTTACAACTCTCTAACTTAAATTGGGATGTATTAAATGGTATGGTTCATGGTAAAGGGTGAAGGTTATATCATTTCACTTTTAATATACAGGCAAGGAATGCTCTACAAGATTATCTCACCTATAAAAATAAATACTATGGATATAGTGCAACTCATACAAAATATATCTTTTCATCCTGTACTCATGGAGAACAGCTAACAGCAACCTGATTAAATGTAGCACTTAAAAGATTATGAAAAGAAGCAGGATTGACAAAAAAACTTCATGCACATGTTTTTCGTCATAGTACGGCAACGATACTCTTACATAATGGAGCAAATATAAGGGAGGTACAACAGAAATTAAACCATGTTAACCTTGATACAACGGCACTTTATACTCATATAGCCGATAAAAGACTCGGAGAGCTTACAGAATGATTGACAATATAAAACGGTTTCTTTATCTTCTTACATACATGAACATGATGACAAAAAACGACTCTCAAAAAAAACAGTACAAGATTATAATTAAGTTACAAGAGGAAACTGGTAGTACGATATGCGAATGAAATTTCAATATCAGATTATCAGATTCTTTTGTAAGTAAGGAGGTAAGAAAACATCACACGTTTCAAAATCACATGAATTGGTTTGTCAAGAAATTAAGTCTAAATGAACTGCCATTAACTAAAGAGAAGTTTAGTAAATGGGACATTGTAATTGTTAGGTTCGGTCTTTGAGTTGGCTCGGAAGTGATGTCCGATTTTGTACCAGATATGAGAGCAAGACCTGCAATTGTTTTCAAGTCTTCTCACTATACAGGAGGGGAAGATATAATATGCATTCCTCTCACATCAGTTGGAGAACAAAAATTAGCTGATGCTTTGGATATCTTAGTAAAATCAAGTACGTCAACAAATCTTTATAAAAATTCCTACGCCAGAATCAGGCAGTTAAGAGCAATATCATATAAAAGAATAATAGGAGAACGCATAGGCAGAATAACAGACCCAATAATACAAAAAGCGATTAATTGAACCGTAAAAAAGATGCTTGCAATAGATAGTGAATAAAAGGAATAAAGCTACAAGCTCCTAATAAGGGCTTGTAGATTATTTATTGAAAAAGCAAACTGGTGCATCAGGTGCAAATAACCTTCAGTAAAGTAAACGGCAGACACTTTTGGGAAAGGGTTGCACGCTAATTCAATTCATTAAAGCCCTTTGTATTCAAAGGGCTTTTTTTATTCACGTTGGTTTACTCGTGCAAATTGTTTCAACCCTTCTAAAAATTGGTTCGAGATTTGTACTAATGGGTTCACGATTTAACGGTTAAGCCTTCAAAGTCTTTGATTTTGGAGGCTTTTTTGTGTTCGATCATTGATGATCCCCTGGCAAACCCCGAAAACCATAATCAACTAACAGGGTTGATTGTGATAATAAAACTAATCTTCAAAAGTTTTTCTCCCCAGTCTAAAATACTGGTCAACCGCAATCTTTGATATTTTAGATACGAAGTCTAAAATAATTTCAGCTTCATCTTCTGTTACAATTCATTGTTGTCCGACAAAAAAATAAGGGTGGTATAAACACCACCCCTTTTTCTTAGTTTGCGAGTTCTGACACTTTCAAACAAAAGAATGAACCAAAGTACAAACTATTTCGGACAGCACCTGTTTTCACAGATAACTTTTTTGTGCAACAAGTCAATTTTGCAACCTT
>Ga0206106_100448_pt1 | contig 32193 bp, 35 predicted proteins | sample 1B1ome_FD_148677 | JGI IMG/M metagenome (GOLD analysis project Ga0206106, IMG submission 148677) | Enriched microbial communities from leaf-cutter ant dump, University of Wisconsin, Madison, United States - 1B110A | ecosystem: Environmental > Terrestrial > Nest > Insects nest > Nest dump | place... | reverse complement strand
AAATGGGATTTTTTACCCAGCGTGTCACGCTGGCAATGCCCACACAAAAACGCGCTGCCGTTTGCGCTATGGTGAGTCTTTCCTTCTCTCGAACAGATAGAACTTTACGGCGAAATGATGAGGGATAAGTCATCCACAAATTATAATCAATCTATTTGAGCTTTGCTATACCAGGTGCGGATTACGTCGCTTCATCCGCTCCTTCGGAATCGTCCACAGCGCTTCACTGAAATTGATTTCACTCCAGGTCGCATTGGTCAGCTCGCTTTTCCGTACCATCGTCAGCAACAATAGTTTGGCGGCCGCACGATTTGTTGGGCTTGTGCCTACCTGCTCCATGTACTGGTACATCAGCGCAATTTCGTCTGGCGACAACGCTCGATCACGCGGCTCGAATCGGGCGATGCTGGTTGGCCTCACCAGCTCCGCCGGGTTTTCGACCCTTTGCCCGCGCTCGATTGCCCAACGAAAAACTTGCATCACGATTTCACGCACGTGAACGGCGGTGGCCGGTGCGCCTCGCTCGACGATAGCATCAGTCAGCGCCCGCAAGTCCTCATGGGTGATTTCCACCAGTTTCTGATTGCTGAATTTCGGCTTCAGCTCGCGCTCATAGACTGAGCGGCGCATGTCGCGGGTGGAGTCAGCCATCTGGTAGCCGCGCAGCCACTTTTCCGCCCAGGCTCCGAACGTCTCGGCATCCTTCACTCGTGCCTTGTCGCGGGCTTTCTCCTTGGCTGGCGATTTGCCTGCCGCAACCATCTTCTTGGCGTCACCTAACTGCTCTCGGGCTTCGGCCAGCGTGATGCCGCCAACGCCATAGCGACCAAAGGTGATGGTCTCCTGCCGGCCGTTGATCGAGTAGTTGTAGCGGAACGAGATGGAACCGGCGGGAGTGACAGCCACATACAAGCCATCCCGGTCATTCACCTTGTAGAGCTTGTCCTTGGGCTTGAGATTACGCAGCTTGGTATCGGTCAGCATGTGTCACGTCCTTCCTCTCTTTCGATACCATGCTGGAAAAAATACTAAAATTCATCATTTTTATTTTTTAAAAACAATAAGTTATAAAAATTCAATACCATGCTCATACAGAAAATCGCAGCATGGTATCGACTTGAATCATGGCATCACCAAGAGATAGTACCAGCCTTTATGCCATGCTCAAACGGTGCTTGGCGCTTCCTCAAGCTGCCAGACCTTGCCAGACAAGAAGCACAAAAAAAGCCCGCAATTACGCGGGCTTAGCGGCATTTCATGCCATCAAGTGCCTGGCCGTGCCAGACGCGGGATCATTCCCACTCGATCGTTGCTGGGGGTTTGCCTGATATATCGTAGACCACACGGTTGATGCCGCGGATTTCGTTGATGATGCGATTTGAGATTCTGGAGAGGAGGGTGTAGGGTAGTTCTGCCCAGTGTGCGGTCATGAAATCTTCGGTTTGAACGGCACGCAATGCGACTACATATTCATAACTACGGTTGTCTCCCATGACACCGACCGATTTTATCGGCAGAAAAACGGCAAATGCCTGAGAGGTTTTTTCGTACCAGCCGGCAGTTCTCAACTCTTCGATGAAGATGGCATCAGCTTGGCGCAGTAACTCCGTATATTCGTATTTGACTTCTCCCAGAATACGGACCCCCAGTCCCGGGCCGGGGAACGGGTGGCGAAACACCAGATCATGCGGCAATCCCAATGCCAGGCCAAGTTCACGTACTTCATCCTTGAACAGTTCACGCAGTGGCTCCAGTAGTTTGAGGCGGAGTGTTTCTGGCAAACCACCCACATTGTGGTGGGATTTGATAACGCCTGCTTTCTTGGTGTGGCTACCAGCAGATTCAATGACATCAGGATAGATGGTACCCTGCGCCAGCCATTTTGCATTTTCAATCTTTTCTGCTTCCTGCTGGAAGATTTCCACGAATTCACGGCCGATGATGCGACGTTTTTGTTCAGGATCAGTGATTCCTTTCAGTTGTTCCAGAAACTGCCTGCCAGCATCGACGTAAATGACATTGACTGCCAGATTTCGGCTGAAGGTTTCCATGATCTGCTTGGCTTCGTTCAGACGAAGCAGACCATTGTCCACGAATACACATACCAGTTGATCACCAATGGCACGATGAATGAGTGCAGCGGCTACGGATGAATCCACCCCTCCGGATAATCCCAGAACGACTTTATCGTTACCGACACGAGCACGGATCCGGCCAACGGCCTCTTCCACATAATCAGGCATATTCCAGTCATAGCCTGCACTGCAGATGTCGTGCACGAAATGATCGAGAATTACCTTGCCCTGCCGTGTGTGGGTGACTTCAGGGTGAAACTGTACCCCGTAAAAGTTGCGCGTTTCGTCCGCCATGGCAGCGAAGGGGGTAGCAGCATTGGAGGCAACGGCAGAAAAACCCGGTGGCAGTTTATTGACCCGGTCACCATGGCTCATCCAGACATCGAGAGCCGGTTTTCCATCGAAATTAATGCGATCCTGTATGCCCTGGAACAGCTTGCACGGTGTGGTCAGCAGTTCTGCGTAACCGAATTCGCGTGTCTGTGCATCCTCCACTTCTCCGCCGAGCTGGGCTGCCATGGCTTGCATTCCATAACAGATACCGAGAACAGGAATTCCCAGTTCGAACACGACTTGTGGCACACGCGGCGCATCATCGGTGAAAGTTGAAGCCGGCCCGCCGGAAAGGATGATGCCGACAGGCGCAAATTCACGAATGAATTGCGGACTGATATCAAAGGGGTGGAGTTCACAGTAAACACTGGCCTCGCGGACGCGCCGGGCAATCAGTCGGGTGTACTGCGAGCCAAAATCCAGGATGAGAATGGCTGAATGCATGTCAGAAAAACTTATTCGACGTGATAGTTGGGGGCTTCTTTGGTAATCTGGACATCATGCACATGAGATTCACGAATCCCGGCAGAGGTGATTTCGATGAATTCAGCTTTGCTATGCATGTCGCTGATGGTGTGACATCCCAGATAACCCATGCTGGACCGGACACCTCCGGTCAGCTGGTGAATGACGTTGGCGAGGTAACCTTTGTAAGGAACGCGTCCTTCCACACCTTCCGGCACCAGTTTATCTGCCTCATGGCGTTCGGCTTCCTGGAAATAGCGGTCGCTCGATCCCTGTTGCATGGCAGATAAAGAGCCCATGCCTCGGTAGCTTTTATAGGATCTTCCCTTGAGCAGTTCGATTTCACCCGGAGATTCCTCGGTTCCGGCCAACAAGCCTCCCAGCATGACTGAGCTGGCACCTGCAGCCAGTGCCTTGGCAATATCACCGGAATAGCGGATACCGCCATCGGCGATGAGGGGTACACCTGTGCCCAGCAGTGCAGTGGCGACATTATCGATGGCTGAAATTTGCGGCACACCCACACCCGCGACGACACGAGTGGTACAGATCGAGCCCGGGCCAATCCCGACTTTTACGGCATCTGCGCCGTGATCCACCAGCGCCTTTGCTGCCGCAGCAGTGGCCACATTACCGGCGATTACCTGAATTTCAGGGAATTTTTTCTTGACCCAGCGCACACGATCCAGCACGCCTTGTGAATGTCCATGTGCCGTATCCACGACAATTACGTCTGCACCGGCTTCCACCAGAGCAGTAGCACGTTCATCGCTGCCTTCTCCTACGCCAATGGCAGCACCTACGTATAAACGTTCCTGATTATCCTTGCTGGCATAGGGATGTTCGGTGGTTCGGGTGATGTCCTTGACAGTGATCATTCCGCGCAGTTCGAAATCTTCGCTGACGATCAGGGCTTTTTCCAGTCTATGTTTGTGCAACAAGGCCAGTGCATCTTCTTTTGAAACGCCTTCTCGAACAGTAACCAGTTGTTTCTTCGGCGTCATGATATTTTTGACCGGTTGATCGAGATTGGTTTCAAAACGCAGATCACGGTTGGTAACGATGCCGACAACCTTTTTGCTTTTTACTACAGGAAGGCCGGATATATTGTGCTGCCTGATCAGTTCCAGAACCTTGCGAACGGTCATTTCTGGAGAGACGACAATCGGATCGGTGACAACACCGCTTTCAAAGCGTTTTACCTGAGCAACTTGTGCAGCCTGGGTTTTGATAGACATGTTTTTGTGGATGATGCCGATTCCGCCTTCCTGTGCAATGGCAATGGCCAGCCGTGCTTCGGTAACGGTATCCATTGCTGCAGAAACGATTGGTATCTTTATGCGGAGCGTGCGGGTCAGTTGTGTAGCCAGATCGACATCTTTGGGTAAGACCTCGGAATAAGCGGGAACCAGGAGGATATCGTCGAAGGTGAGTGCTTTCTGTATTAATCTCATGCGATCAATCCCTTACAAAACCCTATTATACCGAACCTTTTTGCACTTTCTGACTTGGCTTGGCACGTTTTGATGAAGCGGATGAATAAAGACGGTTGCCGGATTCTGGATTATTAACGCATGCGCCAGGTGGTATAGGTTGTTTCCCGATCAAAATCATCCCAGATATAGGTTGGTTTGATGATAGGTGTGGTGGGTACTACAAAGGTGACGATATCAACTGCACCACTCAGTGTCCGGCCGACTGTATGGACGAGTCCAACGAAGAAACCTGCTGTCACACCATAGATGGTTCCTTTTTTATGGCTGGTAATCATCATGTTCTTGGGAATTTCGGCAACACCGGTAATGACATTAGCAACACCGGTAGCCAGTTTCTCTCCTGCTTTCTCAGGGTAAGTATCAGCCTGAGCGTTGAAGGAGAGTGAAAGACACAGAATTGCAGGGGCCAGAAGTGAGATGGAAGCGCGTTTCATTTGGTTTTCTCCTCATTATAAAAATAATAAATTGTTTTGTTGAAGGTATTACTGACGCAGGCTGATAATGGGCCACCCGTTTTTTTTCGCATGTTCATTGAGTGTGGCATCGGGATCGACCGCAACAGGATGAGTCACTTTTTTAAGCAGCGGAAGATCATTGAGTGAATCACTATAAAACCAGCTCTGCAGGAAAGAAAGCCAGGTGAGGTTGTGTGCATCCAGCCATTGCTCCAGCCGGGTTATTTTACCTGTCTGGAAGGAGGGTACGCCGGTAACGCGGCCGGTAAATTCACCATTTTTTTGTTCCGGTTCAGTAGCGATCAGGTGATCGATACCCAGCATGCGGGCAATGGGTGCAGTTACAAAGCTGTTGGTGGCAGTAATGATAATGCACAAGTCCTTTTCAGCCCGATGCTTTGCAATCAGCTCGCGTGCGCCAGGTGCGATCAATGGTGCGATTTTCTGTTTAATGAAATCGCTACGCCATGCATTCAACTGTTCGCGAGGATGGCGGGATAAAGGTTTGAGCTGAAAATCCAGAAATTCATGGATATCGAGTGTGCCCGCTTTATATTGTTCATAGAATTCGATGTTGCGGACTTCGTAGACTTCCCGATCCAGGACTTTTTGTTCAATGAGAAATTGAGCCCATTGAAAATCGCTGTCACCAGCCAGAAGCGTGTTATCCAGGTCAAATAATGCCAGTTTCATGATACTGAACTTTGATATTGGAAAATATGAATGCGGTAAAATCGGGTAAATTCAGGTAGAAAGCACGTCTCAAGATCGTTTTATATCATTGTGATCTGCTGAAGTCAGTAATCACCCGCGGTTGGTACGTGATTATAGCAGCTCACGCAACAAGGCAAGGGTGACAGGGCGTTGTCTGGTCAGTGAAAGCTGATCCAATGTGTGGACAAGCTTGATGAGGGAAGATAAATTCCGCTGTTCGTGTTTCAGTAAATAATGGCAAACTTCCAATGGCAGCTCAAATCCGCGGCGGGTGGCGTAGTCTTGCATGACCTCGACTTTTTTTTCATCCGTCAATTCATGCACCTGGTATATCAGCCCCCAACCCAGGCGAGTGGCCAAATCTCGGCGTAAATCCAGTTGGGCAGGTGGTCTGGTGCCACAGGCGAGAAATATGCCATATCCACTGTCACGCAAGTGGTTGTAAAGGTTGAACAGCCTGATCTGAGCTGCATCATCCAATCGTTCGACATTGTCGATTACTACACAGTCTGTACCGGAACTGAAGTTTGGTTCATCCTGACTGCAGTCGATGTAGCACGAGTTGCATTGTTGTTCTGAAAAGGCATCCGTCACTGCCTGCAACAAATGGCTTTTACCACTACCTGTTTTTCCCCACAGATAATAAAAACGATCCTGATGATTACCCGCAACCAGATTTCTCAACGTATAAAGTACCTCTTCATTCCCTGTGGGAATAAAGTTATCCAAGGACGGTGGATCAATTTCAGTAATATCGAGCAGCAGTTGTCTCATTGGCTATTTATAAGTACCTTACCGTATATAAAACAGTCTGATTTTGGAATTTTTAGTGTTGAATGTTATGCGATGCCGCGTGTACAGTTGCAAGCATAGAATGCGTCAGTGTAGTACAAAGAATTTTGCTCATGAAAATGGCTTCTGCAGCCGAATAGATTAAATATCCAAGATATTTAATAGCAATCGTACTTAAATAATATGATGAAAATATACAAATACATCAGTCAGTCAGTAATAACTATTGGCTGGTTGAATACTTGGATTTTAGTTTTGAATAGATTGCTAGTCAGAATATCTCATGGAAAAATAAGAATTTATAAATATCAGTTGGTTGCACAACCAGTCAACAATAAATCTTATTTGACTTCATCCAGAGGGAAAAAAATAGTAATTAGGCAAATAGATGGACAGGATCCGGTTGTTCAGTTATTTCCGCGACCGATTTCTGTAATCCGGGATCGTTTTACAAGCGGAGCTATATGTCTGGTGGCTTTTAAGGATGATGAATTTGCAGGGTTTATCTGGCTTATGCTTGGTCCTTATCAGGAAGATGAAGTGCGCGCACGTTATATTCCACTACCAATCAGGCGCGCAGCGTGGGATTTTGATGTTTATGTAAGCCCTCCGTATAGGCTCGGGTTTACCTTTCTTCGTTTGTGGGATGAAGCTAACCGGTTGTTAAGTAAGAATGGATTTGAATGGTCCTGCAGCAGGATATCGTCGTTCAATCCCAAATCATCAAAGTCACATGCCGGTTTGGGTGCGGTAATACTCGGTCAGGCGGTTTTCATCGTATTGGCGGATTGGCAAGTAACGTTGGCTTCAATCAGTCCTTATATTGACATATCTTTGAACCCTGGTTCATTTCCTAAATTCTTTCTTGAGACATCTCTGTTAAACAACTCTTTTTCGATTAAAGATGATAAAACAATATCGGGCTGAGCAACGAGATCAGATCCGTCTTTAATTCAATTTACGGTTTATGTGTCTGATCCGTATAGCCGCTGAGCCATATTCAGCCCTACCAAACTGAATACCCCTGCCATCGTCAGATACAGGCCGACAAGTGATGTACCGCCTGCGTCATTGAGTGCTTGTGCAGCAAGCGGGGCGAGTGCGCCACCCAGAATACCTCCTAGGTTGAAGGCAACGGATACGCCGGTGTAGCGTATTCGTGGTGGAAAAAGTGATGGCAGCCATACGCCAAGAGGGCCATATACAAAACCCATGATGAACAGCGCGAGCGAGAGCATTCCCCAAACCAGCCATAGCGAACTTGATCCAAGAATCGGCCCGAATATCAATCCCAAACCAATCGTTGCTGCGCAGCCCCAGGTCAGTACCTGAGTGGCACCGGCCTTGTCGGCGCGTATTCCTGCAATGATGATCCCAGCAGCGAGAAATGCTATGGCAGCGAGCTGAGTGATGAGAAATTGTTCGCGATCGTATCTCAGTATGGTGGTGCCATGAGCGAGTGCAAAAGCGGTCGAAAGATAAAAAATGGCAAAACAGGCAACCACTGTGAACGTTCCCGCAAAAGTGATGGCGGTATGCTTGCGGATCAGTTCGCTGATGGGAACCGATATGGGTGGATCCTGCGCCAGTGCTCGGGTAAATTCCGGTGTTTCATTGATTTTTAATCGTACCCATAAACCAAGTCCAACCAGAATCGCACTGGCCAGGAACGGAATCCGCCATCCCCATGCTACAAAATCAGCGTCGCTTAGTATTGTACCAATCAGCAGGAATAATCCGTTGGCGGCAATGAATCCGATTGGGGCGCCTAGCTGAGGAATCATACCAAAGCGCGCCCGCCACCCCGGAGGGGCATATTCAACAGCTAATAAGGCTGCTCCTCCCCATTCACCTCCAAGTCCCAAGCCCTGACCAAAACGCAGGGTGCACAATAGTAATGGAGCTATCCAGCCGGCCATTGCATAGGTTGGCAAGAATGCAATCAACAGGGTCGATATACCCATCAGCAATAATGAGGCAACCAATGTTGATTTTCTTCCAATTCGATCTCCGAAGTGACCAAACAGAATTGCGCCAAATGGCCGTGCGAGAAAGGCGAGCCCAAAGCTCAGGAATGACAGCATTAATTGTGCGGATGGAGATTCTGCAGGAAAGAACAAAGGCCCGAATACCAGTGCCGCTGCGGTGGCATAGATATAAAAATCATAGAATTCGATGGTAGTTCCAACCAGGCTTGCTATAAGGACGCGGCGGTGCTGGTGAAAGGGGTTGGCCATAATCAGTTTTCCTTCAAGGCTTGCGGATGACCAGGCTGATCCTGGATTTACGGAATGCGAAAGTAATGAGGATCGGGTGGTTTGTCAAATTGAATACAGAAGCAGCGTGGAGCAGGAAGGAATACCCGAGCCCGGCAGATTAGAAATAACGGATTATCAGGTTAGTGCATCTCTGATCTGATTAAAAGGTTCGTTATGCAGGAAATGACGTATATTGTCCGCCAGCAGATTGAGCATGCGTTGCCTGGATTCCACACTGGCCCAGGCGGAGTGGGGTGTGATGATGAGATTTGGATTAGGATAGTCCAGCAGCGGGTTGCCATTGACTGGCGGTTCTTCTTTAAGGACATCGATGGCTGCACCAGCAATTTGGCCGGAGTGAAGGCTTTGCAGCAGATCGGTTTCATTGATCAGGCCACTGCGGGCGGTATTGATCAGGTATGCCGAAGGTTTCATCAGGTTCAGTTCCCGGTTGCTGATCAGGTGGCGGGTGTCTTCTGACAACGGGCAGTGCAGGGTAATGAAATCTGCCTGGCGGATGACTTCATCGAATGCCGTTCGTCCAGGCCGGGTAGCTGAAGCGGATTTGTGTTCGGCGATCAGCAATTTCATCCCGAATGCTTTAGCAATGTTTGCCACTGCACTGCCCAGTTCACCGTATCCGATAATACCGAGTGTTTTATCCGCCAGCTCCATGATTCCAAAATCAAGCGGGCAGAAATAGGGACTGGCCTGCCAGCCCCCTTGTTTTATCAGTTGCTGATATTCCACGAAGCGGCAGGCAAAGTTCAGCATGAACATGAAAACATGCTGAGCGACGGAGCCGGTGGCATAGTTGCGTACGTTGCATACCGGAATGTTGCGCTCGGCAGCCGCGATCAGATCGACGTTGTTATAACCGGTTGCTGCTACGCATATCAGTTTCAGCTTGTTTGCGGCATCCAGGGCTGAACGGTCCAGCAGTGTTTTATTGCTGACGATGATTTCTGCTTCCCTGATTCGCTCTGCTACCTGCTCCGGGAAAGTGTTTTCATGATAGATCCAGGGGGATACGACCTGCTCCAGCACCGTTCTATCGATATCACCGCGTGTAACGGAGCCGAAATCGAGAAAAACAGTAAGCATGGCCATTTACAGGTGAAAATTGGAAATGATATTCCAAAAGAATGTAGTGAAAGCGTGAGGTATTGTCAAACGGATTGGCCAGTCGATTTGGAATTTGTTCTGCCAGGCTTCTGCAAATGAGTGCTCAGAGGTACTATGGAAATAAAAAAGCCGATACAGTTTCCGGTATCGGCCCGCATTCAAATATAACTGTCAGGTCATTTGAGCGTCAGGATCCATTCCGCCAGCGCTTTGGCGTCTGCATCGCTCACATTGACGTTGGGTGGCATTGGAATCTGGCCCCATGCGCCGCTGCTGCCGCTTTTGATTTTACCTGCCAGATAGGTGACTGCATCATCCTTATCAGCATATTTGGTTGCAACATCTTTAAGTGCAGGGCCAACAACTTTTGTTTCGACCTGATGGCAGGCAATACAGTTATTCTTTTTAGCCAAATCGGCATCTGCCTGAGCATAGCCGGCTACTAACAATGCTGAAGCAGCAAACATACTTAACCAACCTGTTTTCATCATACTCTCCTTTTATGAATGATTAAGGGAGCGCCATTCTACCGTGAAGCTTACACATTTGCAGTAGTTCATTCAGCGAATGGATATCCGGAAGACAAAGCCTGCCCTCACATACCCGAGCACTGATTTTCCCATCCGGAACAGAGCGCATGTTAAGGCTGTTGGGTAATCCGGGAAGTTCCAGAGGCAGCGCGATCACTATTTTGTCAAGCGAATGAGGAAGCAGCGCTTTCAGCCAGGTTTGCAGTTCTGATCGATTGCCCTGAAGAATCACTGTGGTTGTCGGTTCGAGGAATTCTTCCAGTGCGATCATCAGACTGCAGTGCGAACCGGCATGCAGTGAGAGTTCGCTGGAAAAAATATTCAGCGTGCGTTCGGCTGCTTCAAGGTAACGTTGCTCGCTCAACAGATGGCCCAGTCGCTGCAAAGCAGTGGCGGCAATACCGTTTCCGGCCGGAATTGCACCATCGTGGCCTGTTTTGGGTCGATGGATGAGGGTTTCATGATCATGACTGGTAAAGAAGAATCCGCCGGATGCTTTGTCCTCAAATCGAGTGAGTAGCACATCGGCCAGGGTAATGGCAAAGTCGAGATCTATCGGCCGAAAATTAGCCTGCAACAGTGTCAGCAGGCTGTCCAGCAGGAATGCATGATCATCGAGATAAGCATTCAGATGTGCCTTGTCATCTTTGAAAGTTGCCAGCAGACGGTTATCCTGCCACAGTCTGCTGCGGATGAAATCCATTGCCTGCATGGCTGAACTAACCCACTCCTCGCGCTCGAAGATCTGTCCGGCGCGTGTCATGCCTTTGATCATCAGTGCATTCCAGCTCGTCAGGATTTTTTCGTCACGCCCCGGGCGAATACGCCGTTCGCGTTCGTTCAGCAATTTCCTGCGCGCACTGTCGATGAGCCGCTGTGCAGTTTCCGGGCTGATTTGATTGCGTGTCACAACCATCTCGATTGATTCCGTGACTGCAAGATGCCAGTGGTGATTTTCGAAGTTGGGGGAGCGGTCGAGGCCATAATAAGCCGCAGTCACCTGATATTCTTCCGGTGTCAGAATTGCCGAAACTACCCGGCGATCCCAGACGTAGAATTTTCCTTCCTCGTGTTCGGAGTCGGCATCGAGCGAGGAAAAATAGCCACCTTTCCCGTCTATCCCGGATTGCATTTCCCGTATGACCCAGGCAGCTGTTTCCTCGACCACCTGTTTGAACAGTGGGTTGCCGGTCACAAGCCAGGTTTCCGCGTAGAGGGGCAGCATTAATGCGTTGTCGTACAGCATTTTCTCGAAATGCGGAATCTGCCAGGCGTGATCGGTGCTGTAACGACAGAATCCTCCCCCCAGTTGGTCATACAGGCCACCCTGTGCCATTTTTTCCAGCGTGTGGGTCACGACATGCAGTGCCCGCGTGTCATTGTCGGTAACATAACGCCGCAGGCAGAACTGTAACTCTGCCGGATGGAGAAATTTAGGTGCATCTCCGAAACCGCCGTCGGTTTCATCGAACAGTTGATTCAACTGTTCCCGCGCCTGATCGATGGGTTGCCGGGAAAGTGCGGAAGAACCGGTATCCGGTGCCGGGAGCGATTGAGCCAGCAATTTCAGCAATACCGTGTTCTGCTTCTCGATATCGGTTTTGCGCGTGCGATAAAGCTCAGCCACTTTGGGCAGCAGTTCCAGAAACCCTGGCATACCGTAGCGTGCCTCTTTCGGAAAATAGGTGCCGCCGAAAAAAGGTTTTTGCTCGGGCGTCAGGAACATGGTCAGCGGCCATCCTCCCGAACGATGGTTCAATGTGTAATGCGCGCTCTGATAAATCTGGTCGATATCAGGGCGTTCTTCACGGTCGACCTTGATGTTGACGAAATGCGCATTCATGGCCGTGGCGACTTGAGCATCCTCGAACGATTCATGCGCCATCACATGGCACCAGTGACACGCGGAATAGCCAATGGAGAGCAAGATCGGCTTGTCCAGCACCCGTGCAATTTCCAATGCCTCTTCTCCCCACGGATACCAGTCCACGGGATTTTCCGCGTGTTGCAGCAGATAGGGGCTGGTTTCTCCGGCAAGATGATTAGGCATTGGATTTTTGCTGAAAATAGATTAATCGGTGACTGCACCACGGCTGGCAGTCGATACCAGTCTGGCGTATTTTGCCAGTACGCCGCGTGTGTAGCGCGGTGCCGGCGGATGCCAGGCGGCCCGGCGGCGTTCCAGCTCGGCTTCAGGAACATTCAGCTGCAGCAGGCGGCGGCGTGCATCGATCGTAATCGAATCTCCTTCCTGCACCAGCGCGATCGTTCCGCCGGCAAATGCTTCCGGTGCCACATGGCCCACCACCATTCCGTAGGTTCCACCGGAGAAACGTCCATCGGTAATCAACCCGACCGAATCGCCCAGCCCTTCGCCGATCAGAGCTGAGGTGGGAGAAAGCATTTCGCGCATGCCGGGTCCGCCCTGCGGGCCCTCGTAGCGAATGACGACTACGTCACCTGCCTGGATTTTGCGTTCAAGAATAGCTGCCATACAGGTTTCTTCGGAATCGAACACTCTGGCGGGGCCGGTGATGCTGGGATTTTTGATGCCGGAAATCTTGGCGACCGCCCCTTCTGGCGAAAGATTGCCTTTCAGGATCGCCAGGTGACCTTGCTCATAGACTGGGTTGTCCCAGGTGTGAATTACATCCTGGTCGGCACGCGGCTGTTCGGGCACATCTTGCAGCACTTCAGCGATGGTTTGTCCGCTGATGGTCAGACAGTCGCCGTGCAGCAGGTCGTGCACCAGCAACATTTTCATCACTTGCGGAATACCACCTGATTTGTGCAGATCCGTGGCCACATAGCGTCCGGAAGGTTTCAGGTCACATAGCACCGGCACGCGTGCACGAATGGCTTCGAAATCATCGATGCTGAATTCCACTTCAGCCGCATGGGCGATGGCCAGCAAGTGCAGCACGGCATTGGTCGAACCTCCTACTGCCATGACGACGGATACCGCGTTTTCAAGAGATTTGCGGGTGATCAGGCTGCGCGGCAGAATTTGTTTCCTGACCGCTTCCACCAGCACCTCGGCAGAGCGTATGGCGCTGATCCGTTTTTCCTCATCTTCTGCCGCCATGGTGGAAGAGTAGGGCAGGCTCATTCCCATTGCCTCGATGGCAGATGACATCGTGTTGGCTGTATACATGCCACCGCAGGAACCGGCGCCGGGGCAGGCATGGCGTTCGACCTCCAGCAGCTCATGATCGTCTATCTTGTGCGCGGTATGCTGTCCGACAGCTTCGAAAGCACTAACGACGGTCAGGTCACGGCCTTGGTAATGGCCGGGTTTGATGGTGCCGCCATAGACAAAAATGGACGGTACGTTCAATCTGGCCAGCGCGATCATGGCGCCAGGCATGTTTTTATCGCAACCGCCGATGGCGATGACGCCATCCATACTTTCCGCCTGTACGCAGGTTTCGATCGAATCAGCGATGACTTCGCGCGAAACCAGAGAATATTTCATGCCCTCGGTACCCATGGAGATTCCGTCGGATACGGTGATGGTGCCAAACATCTGCGGCATGGCGCCGGCAGTTTTCAGTGCATGCTCGGCGCACTTGGCAAGGGTATCCAGCCCCATGTTGCAGGGGGTGATGGTGGAAAAACCGTTGGCAACCCCGACGATAGGTTTATCGAAGTCTCCATCACCAAAACCGACCGCGCGTAACATGGCGCGGTTGGGGGTGCGTTGTGCACCTTGGGTGATGGTCTGGCTGCGTCGATTATCTGGCATAGTGTTTCCTCATGAACAGGTGAATGAATTACGGACCCGATAAGGGGATGATCGCGGGTGATGTCTGCTGCGATCAGCGGGCATTGCCGTATAATGGATATTTTACCGTAAGTCAGGCTACTGCCCATGCTCGTTCACCCACAATTCGACCCGGTTGCGATTGCAATTGGTCCTCTTGCTGTTCGCTGGTACGGGTTGATGTACCTGCTTGGATTTTCACTGTTCATTCTGCTGGGGCGTTATCGCATCCGGCAGCAGCCCGACGGCGTGTTTACCCGGGAAATGCTGGATGATGCGTTGTTCTACGGCGTGCTGGGTGTGATTCTGGGTGGGCGCCTGGGTCATGTTCTGTTTTATGAGCCGGCTTACTATCTGCAGCATCCGCTGGAGATAGCAGCTATCTGGCAAGGCGGCATGTCTTTCCATGGTGGGTTTCTCGGCGTTGCCATTGCCATGGTGTGTCTGGCGCACAAGTACCAGCTTTCATGGCTGGCCGTCACGGATTTCATCGCACCGCTGGTTCCGCTTGGATTGGGAGCGGGGCGTATCGGTAATTTCATCAATGGTGAATTATGGGGACGTCCTACTGACGTGCCGTGGGGGATGATTTTTCCGTATGCAGACAATTTGCCGCGTCATCCCTCACAACTTTACGAGTTTGCATTGGAAGGACTGGCACTTTTCGTGCTACTCTGGCTTTATTCCGCCAAGCCAAGGCCGCTGGGTGCCGTTACCGGAATGTTCATGATCGGCTATGGTGTATTCCGTTCGTTCTGCGAGTTTTTCCGTGAGCCGGATGACGGCTTTCTGGGTATCATGACGCTGGGTATCAGTATGGGTCAATGGCTATCCTTGCCGATGATTGCAGCCGGTATCGCGTTTTTGTTCTGGGCATACCGGCATGACAGAAAACCAGAGAAAGCAGCCCGGAAATTGCCGCGCGAACGTAAAAACCGGGATTGACCAGCGGAATCGATCGGATATGGCTATGCCCTCTGATTTGCCGGCCGGAAACAATTCCCGGTACCGGCTTGTTACCACGGCAACAGGGGATACCCTTCTACAGCTTACTGGCAGCTTTACGCTCACCTCACTTGATCGATCATTTACCACAGTAACAAAAGAACTGACAAAACTGGCCAGCCAATCCGGCTCCGATAGCCTGCGCTGGGATCTGACTGATATCAGCCAGCTGGATTATGCGGGAGCAGTCATGTTGTGGCGGATATGGGGTGAACAGCGGCCTGCACATCTGTTGCTGCGTCCTGAACAGGAGAGAATGTTTTTGCGGCTGGAAAAGTCGGTAGCGTTACCCGAGCAGCCACGGCGCATATTATTTTTGCCTATTTCCATGCTGGGGAAGCAGTTGCTCCGCTTTCTCGATCATCTGGCCGGCATGATCACCCTGTCCGGGCAGATCGTGCTGGATCTTTTTTTTCTGATGACCCATCCGGGCAGAATCCCGATACGGGAAATTTCTGCAAACCTGTATCGTACCGGTGCACAGGCCCTTGGCATTACCGCTATTGTAGGATTCCTGATCGGTATCGTCCTGAGCTATCTTACTTCAGAGCAGTTACATATGTTCGGGGCGGATATCTACATCGTCAATATTCTCGGGATGAGCGTTATCCGGGAATTGGGCCCGATGCTTGCTGCCATATTGGTTGCCGGCCGTTCCGGCTCCGCCATGACGGCACAATTGGGCGTCATGCGTGTTACCGAGGAACTGGATGCGCTGACGGTGATGGGCATTCCCCATAGCATGAGGCTGGTGCTGCCCAAGATCATCGGGCTGGGCATTGCCTTGCCGCTGATCGTACTCTGGACCAGTGCAATCGCGTTGCTGGGCGGGCTGGTGGCGGCAGAACTGCAGATCGGGTTGAGTATTCACTACGCGCTGACGGCTTTGCCTGATACCGTGCCGATTGCCAATTTATGGCTCGGTCTGGGGAAAGGGATGATTTGCGGTATGACGATTGCTCTGATCGCCTGTCATTTCGGATTGCGTATCAAACCCAATACCGAAAGCCTGGGAGAAGGTACCACCAATTCCGTGGTGACTTCGATCACCGCTGTCATTCTGATCGACGCCATCTTTGCCGTAGCGTTTTCCAATATTGGCATCAGGATAGCGAGCTGATGGCAACCATTGATCCGGTTATCGAAATCACCGGGCTGACTACCCGCTTTGGCAGCCACATCATCCATGAAAATATCGATCTGACGGTATACAAGGGGGAAATTCTGGCACTGGTTGGCGGCTCTGGCAGTGGCAAAACCACTCTGTTGCGCCAGATGCTCGGACTGGCTACGCCTGCACAGGGCAGTGTCAGGATATTGGGAGCGAGGCGATATGATTGCGGCCGTGAGGAACAGAGAAAACTGCGTACCCGTTCCGGTGTGCTGTTTCAGCAGGGTGCACTATTCAGCGCACTGACGGTTTTCGAAAATGTGGCATTGCCATTACGGGAGATGCGTACGTTGTGTGAGGGCACGATACGCGAACTGGTCATGCTGAAACTCGGTATGGTCGGTGTCGAGGCACAACATGCCCGAAAAATGCCGGCAGAGCTATCGGGTGGGATGGTCAAGCGGGTTGCGTTGGCACGTGCCTTGGCGCTGGACCCGGAGCTGCTGTTTCTGGATGAACCCACTGCCGGACTCGATCCTGTATTGAGCGAGGGTTTCGTCGATTTGATACGTTCATTGCGTGAGGAACTGGCGCTGACGGTTGTCATGGTCACGCATGATCTGGATACGCTGGTTGCGATTTCCGACCGCGTGGCGGTACTGGCCGACCGGCGTATCGTCGTACTCGGGCCGATATCGGAAATCATCACCATCGACCACCCGTTCATCGCAGCCTTTTTTGGAGGGATGCGCGGCCGTAATGCATTGCGCGCTCTGCAGCAACACTGATTATTTGCCGTCCCGCTATTTCATTCGAATTTCAAACCAAGGAAACACAATGCCCAACAGTACTCTGACACTTGCCCAGATGTTGATTGCACGTCGTTCGCTGACACCTGACGACGACGGTTGCCAGAAAATGATCATGCATCGGCTGGCAGGGCTTGGGTTCAAAAGCGAATTCATGGACTGCGGTGAAGTGGAAAATCTGTGGGCGAGAAAAGGTTCCGATGCACCGCTAGTATGTTTTGCCGGGCATACCGATGTTGTGCCGACCGGGCCGGTTGCACAATGGGAGAGCGACCCTTTTGTTCCGGTGGTTCGAGATGGTTTTCTCTATGGACGTGGCGCGGCAGACATGAAAACCTCACTGGCGGCCTTCGTTACTGCAATCGAGGAATTTATTGAACTGAATCCTGACCACAAGGGCTCGATTGCACTGCTGATCACCTCGGATGAAGAAGGGCCGGCAGTGGAGGGTACGGTAAAAGTCGTGGAAGTACTGCAGGCACGTGGGGAAACGGTCGATTACTGTATCGTGGGTGAGCCCACCTGCACCAACCAGTTGGGCGATACCATCAAAAACGGCCGGCGCGGCAGTTTGTCAGGCAACCTGACGATCAGAGGCATCCAGGGGCATATTGCCTACCCGCATCTGGCTAAAAATCCGATCCATATTGCTGCGCCTGCCATTGCCGAGCTTGCGCAAACCGTATGGGACGAGGGCAATGAGTATTTTCCTGCTACCACCTGGCATATTTCCAATATCCATGGCGGCACCGGTGCGACCAACGTCATTCCCGGTGAAATCAACCTGCTGTTCAATTTTCGTTTTTCTACCGCCAGCACGGTCGATTCGCTCAAGGCGCGCGTCCATGAAATTCTCGATCGGCATGGACTGGATTACGAACTGATCTGGTCACTTTCCGGCAAGCCTTACCTGACTCCGCGAGGAACGCTGGCTGATGCAGTCAGTGCGGCTATTCGCGAGGTAACGGGCATCGAGCCGGAACTTTCCACCACCGGTGGCACCTCCGATGGCCGCTTCATCGCTGATATATGTCAGCAGGTGGTGGAATTCGGGCCGCGCAACGCAACCATCCACAAAATCAATGAGTCTGTGGAAGTTGCGGATATTGAACGCCTGGCCCGAATTTACCGCCTGACACTGGAAAACCTGCTGCTTTGATAAGAGATGTGTTGGTTGCCTGAAGTGAAGGCAGACGTTCCAGAAAATCCAAGCTAAGCTCAGGCTGGATTCGTATTTTTTCCACGCAGCAGCTCAACCAGTTTCTCGCTCAATTGAAATCGAGTGGTATCCTTCCCGGCTTCATCAGCCTTGTTGACCAATCCGTAAGAAGTCAGCGTATTCAGCAACGGCAGCAGATCATTGTGATCCTCCAGGAAATAGGCAATACAGGGGCCTCTGCGATGGAACCCCCAACGGCTCCAGCCCCAGCCTTTTTTCAGTACATAAAATTCCCGGTGAAATTTGAAATCAGGATTTTCCACATCCTGTTTCATTTCGTTGAGCAGGCGCTCATGTGTCTGCCACAACTGATCGAACAGATTGGTCGTGCTTGCATCGACCGTTTTGTGTGGTTTGTTTTCACTCGGCTTCATGAAATAGCTGACGAGATAAATCGTAAGCGCACCTGCCAGAAACCCTGCTATCAAACTCAAAATATCCATTTCTCTCCTCCATCAATGTAATTTTGATCAGTCATTTTCAGGCTGAGCAGTATAACAAGTAAAGCTGGAAACCGCAGTTGGAGCGTTGTGAGGAGCGATTCGAAGTACGTTGCGCATTTCGAGTTCAATTCAAGCACTGATCAGAGCAGGCCGGCATCGGTCATTGCCGGTGTATACATTGGTTGTAGAATGGATTAAACACACACTAATTACCCTCGTAAGGAGTTTGCCATGTATACCACACGTATTTTCAGAAACGGAAATTCCCAGGCCATCAGAATTCCGGCTGATCTTGCCTATGAGCGGACAGATATCAAGCTTGAAATCGAACGGTTGGGTGATGAGATTCGTATCCGTCCGGCGCGCCATTCCCTGTTCGGCGTATTGGCAAAGTTTGGAAAATTCTCATCTGATTTCATGGGCAGGACGAGATGATCATGAGCAGGCTGAAAGGTAAAAACTGTAATGCCATTTGATGCAGCAGCGGGGGTGTCAGATGCGGCCGAGCAGCTTGACCTCATCCTTGTATCTACCGGGTTCTACTCAATTCCCCTCCTTTGGAGCTGTCTCTTGATCACAATTCAGATGATGAATATGCTGCGGGATTTTGGAGAAGAAGAGATGTTTCAGAGGGATGCGGCGGACTGGGCGCAGCAGACATTTGGGGATTGTGAATTAGGTGACAAGAGGCGGACCAAACGGCTGGTGGATATTGGGATGCGGATGGCAAGCCAGGTGGGAAGTTCGTTATCGAAATGTTGCGAGGGAGACGAAGCAGCGTTAGTGGGTATTGCAGTAGATACTCCCATTATGTACATACATATAAAACGTACATTATCGGAATTTAGTCTGGTAAGCAGCTGATTAGCCATATGCAGATGGGACAATGAGGTGAGATGGGAAAGATCACATATCACATCTCATTCGTCGCGAGGAGGCCAGCGATGCGGCTCGATCCTCACCATATCTCGCAGCGCTTGATCAGAGATTCGCTAGATATATGGCCACGCGATCGCTGGTCCAAGTCGCTACACCGCTGCCAAAGAAATCGGCATCTTCCGTCCACACCGGGCAGCCGATGACCATCGCGCAGGCGAGCACCGGCCAGTCATCTGCATCTCGCGCAGCGATGCGGCACAGCGCTTCCGTCCGCGCGACGGCGTACAGCTCAGCGTCCAGCGGACGAACGATGGCTTCGAGCCGATCAAGCACGGTCATGGCCGGTACCGGGTCCACGCCACGCCTGATCAGCAGCTCCGGCTGCGAGCATCGGCATAAGCCACGTCGGGCGCAAAGAACTGCACTGTCGCCGCATGATCGATGATGAGGTTGCGCACCTTCTGGCCCAGTACGGCGCGAATCAGGATGTTCGCATCCAGCACGATGGCCTTGTCGTTCACTCGGCCGGGGCTTGCTTACGGGCTTTCTTGAAGTCGGCCACCACCGCCTCGGTATCCACCTCGCAGCGGGTGAGCAGTTCATCCAACGTCTTGCTGGCCTGCTTCAGCGCAGCCAGTTCAGCTTCGCTCTGACCTCGGGCGGGGATAAAATAGCCTATGGTTTGGCCATGGCGGGTGATCGCCACTGGCGTGCCGGACTCGATGTACTCTGCCAAGCTGGCGCGGAATTCGCGGATACCGACTTTCGTAGCATCCATCAGGAACCTCTCAGAAGGAAAATTGTAAATCATTGTGTACACATTTTAGATGGCATCAGGCTCCAAAGCAACAGGAAAACCTGCGTGGGCAAGGCAATCGGGTGAATAATAATGCTACGTCAATATCTGGTCACCAGCGCGACAGGATGTGGTTCGATCTTCACCGTATCCTGCCGCGCTCAATCAGCCTCAGTAACTATATCGCATAGTTAACAAGAAGTTACGCGGTGTGCCATACCAATTGCTACTGTTAGTCACCCCGACATTCTGATAATATTTTTTGTCAAAGATATTGTTGATATTAGCGGTCGCAGACCAGTGCTTGTTGAACTGATATTGTGCAAACAGATCGACCAGTACATACCCTGATTGGGTAAACTCGTAGTCGATTGATGGGCCATCATATAATCCAGTAGTTTGGTTAAACGTCCTCGCTGATCCCTTCTGGTAGTTTGAACTTTGCGCAGTAAGGCCACCCCCCAGTTTCAAGCCGTCCACTATGCCTCTCAATTCATAGCTCGACCATAATTTGAACAAGTGTTTAGGCGTGGTCGTGCTATAGCGGCCGCTTTCTGCCTTGTTTTCATTGTCGTTAAACGTATAGCCGGCCTGAATCTGCCAGCCATTGACAATTTCACCACTGACTTCAATGTCTATACCTTTGCTGATGATGCGGCCATCATCCAGATAACAGCAACTGCTGCCCAGATCACCAGAAGTCGGTGGATAGGCTTGGTCGCGCACTGCCTGACCCTTGCGCTTGATGGAATAGAAAGCAAGCGCTGTATTCAATCGTCCATCGAAGAGATTGCCCTTGACACCAACCTCGTAGCTGCGTCCGGTGACAGGAGCGAGTGACGTGCCGGGTGGAGGTCTTTTACGACTACTCGCTTGGGATTTATAGGTTTCAGCGATACTGGCATAGGTCGACCATTGCTTTGTAATATCATAGACTAGGCCCAGATAAGGCGTGAAAACTGTGTTGTCTTGGTAGCGGGTTAATTCTGAGTACGTAACGTCACCCGTATCCTTGTCAAATATATCAAGGAAATAGTTGTATTTATACCAGCTAAAACGTCCACCGACGATGAATGTGAACGGGTCAGCGATTTTCGCTGCCAACGATCCGTAAAACCCTTTCTGTGTGATTGTAAAATTTTCATCGACGGTAAAAAGATAGGGATCACTGGATAGATAGTTTGCTGGATTGAATTCGAAAATGTTGGGAACTTGTATACTACTACCACTACGACCATAACCATCTGTGTAGTTCTTGTATCGATTTATATTCGCACCAAAAATCACCTTATGTTCTCTGCCCAGCAGGTGGAATGCACCTTTGAGCACGGCATCCAGTGTATTCTGCGTTTCGCTTCGATCATTTAAAAATCCTTGTCCTGCCAGACTGGTGAGACCAGAAAAGGTGATTGGATCAATCGCGCCGTACCAAAGAAAATCACGTTGTGCAACTTTGCTTTGTGCTCGCGATGCCTCGATTCCCAAGGTCCAATCCGTTCCGATTGCCTGGTCGATGCGGACGAACTGTTTATTGTTCTTTCTTAGCCAGCGGTCATCCTTCGTGCCGAAAAACGTACTGCGTGGCAGGCCAAAGCGCCAATGCGTGCTGTCTTCACGTGTGAAATCGCCACCGAGGGTAAGCAGGGTACTATCGGTGATATCCGCTTCAACGATGCCATAAAACAGATATTTGTCGCTGTTTGCAACATCGTAGAAATATTTTCGATTCTCATAGACACCCACTAAACGCCCGCGAATACGCCCATCTGCCATGATCGATCCACCGACATCCAGTTCGCCACGGTAGTTGTGCCAGCTGCCGGCATGGGCCAGCGCCTTCATTTGAAATTGTTTCGTTGGTTTCTTGCGTATAAGGTTGATGGCGCCCCCTGGTTCACCTGACGTACCGTAGAGCGCATCGGAGCCACGCAGAACTTCAATGTGATCAAACATGGCGAGATCCGGTTGTGATGTGTTGAGGCCGAAACCATAACCATCCGCGTTATATAACAGTGGGCTGTTGCCATCGATCTGGAAACTGGTCATTAGGAAGCCCCGGGAATAAAAGAGTGAATTTCCGGTGCTTTCTTTCAGAACCGTGACGCCAGGTGTATAAATCATTACATCATCCAGTGTTTTCAACCCCTGATCCTGAATGCGCTCGTAGGTCATCGCTGTAACCGTTTGCGGCAATTCCCTGAGCATTTGCCCTTTACCATATGAGGATTGACTGGTCGTGTAAGAGCCGGTACCTTCGGTCACGCTGGAGTTGATTGCAGCGCCGGTCACTGTCATTTCCGTCAGCAGGGTCGCATTTTCTTGGCCGTGCTGGTTTTCGACAGTTTATGCAAGCTGTATTTGCCCTTTGCATCTTGTACTGTGTACAGGTTACTTCCGGCCAGCAATCGATCCAGCCCTTCCTGAAGGATATAGCTGCCCTGTAACCCTGTGCTTTGCAGGCCAGCCGTGGTATCCGGCGAGAAAGTCAGCAGGATGCCCGCTTCACGGCCAAAATGGTTGAGTACCGTTTCCAGTGGACCAGCGGCGATGTTGTAGGTTTTGCGAGTAGCCGTAGTAGCGGAAATATTCTGGGCTGTTGCTTCGGCAGCCTGAACGCTATCAGGCGGCAAAAGGATCGTAATGGCAGTCAATGTATGGCAGATAATACTTGCCCATACAATGCCCGGGAAATGTTTTTCACTGAAAGTATAGAAATGATTATGCGGATGATTCATGTTTCGATTCCTGTTGGATTAAATGGAACGAGTTTAAAAAGAGGTACTCGTCTCCTATGTCCCGCGAGAATCAAAAAAAGACCACTTAACAGAAAAAATTTTTGGCAATTCGTAAAAGCGCGCTGATGAAACCTCAAAGCTCACTTTAACCTAGAAATCGCAGTTGATTGCTTATTAGTCCCTGGAAGTCCCGATGGGTAGTGAGCTTGCTGCCTTCGCTCATGCCAACGCGGTGGGTGAGGCTGCTACGCACCCGTTTGTACGCCTGATACGCCGCCTGGCTGCGTTGCTCCTCGTTGCAGGGAATGACCATGCGCCTCGTCGCGCCTTGCCAGGCAGCGCGCCAGACGCACACTCGGACGCGTCCAACTGCGGTTTCTAGGTTTAATTGTTGCCTGACAAATTAAAGCGAGCTTTCAATGAGCCGCATCACCGGGATCTACAGCACGACCACCACGCCGGGCGAAGCGGTGCGGGTGTTCGTGCCACATCCGCTGCCGCCCGCCAAACCGCCTCTGAATGTGGCCTCGTTCGCCATGTTCAACCAGCAGGCGGAGTTGGCTTTGGCACGGCTGTCGGGGGTATCCGGCCTGGTGCCGTCGGTGGACTGGCTGCTTTACAGCGCCATGCGCAAGGAAGCCCTGCTTACCTCGCAGATCGAAGGCACGCAAGCCACGCTGACCAATTTGTTCGACGACGAGGCGGGTTTCAAGCTCAACAACATGGACGATGTTGCCGAGATCAGCAACTACCTGCGTGCTTTTCGCTACGCGCAAGCGCAATTGCGTTCGTCGGATGGATTGCCACTGAGTGCGCGCCTGCTGCGTGAGGCGCACCGCCTACTGCTGGACGGCGCGCGCGGCGCAGGCAAGCAACCTGGTGAGTTGCGTCAATCGCAGAACTGGATCGGCGGCACGCGCCCCGGCAATGCCGTCTTCGTGCCACCGCCGCCGGAGCGTGTGCCCAGGCTGCTGGCCGATCTGGAAAAATTCATCCACGCAGAGAACGGCGACTTGCCGCCGTTGGTGAAAATCGCGCTCATCCACGCGCAATTCGAGACCATTCATCCGTTTCTGGACGGCAATGGCCGCATCGGCCATTTGCTGATCGCCGCACTGCTGGAGCACTGGGGCTTGCTGGCCGAGCCGCTGATGTATTTGAGCGGCTACCTGAAGCAGCACCAGGCTGAGTATTACCGCCGCCTGTCCGACATTCGCCTGGAAGGCGATTGGGAGGCATGGGCGGCGTTCTTTCTGGAAGGCGTGACGGTTGCGGCGGGCGAGTCCGAACGCGGTATCATCGCCATCGCCAGCCTGATTGCCGCCGACCGCAAGAAGCTGCTGGGTTCGAGCAAAGCCAGCCCCGTGAGCTATCGCCTATTCGAGTTGCTGCCCATAATGCCGCGCTTCACCATTGAGCGTGTCCGGCAACGCCTGAACACCACACTTCACCCACCCCGACCGCCGCCGTGCGAACGCTGGAAGAATTGGGCATCGTGGCGGAACTGACCGGACAGAAGAAGAATCGCAGCTACGGCTATCCGGACTATGTGAAACTGCTGGCCGGCACCACCTCTCCACAGGAGGGGAATATATGAGCGAAGACCTGAAGCCCTGCCGCTACGAACCGATCGTGCTTTCCAGCGAAAGGCCGGAGGGCCTGCCTCCATCCTGCTTGGAGCATGGTGGATTCATGCTGCAATTAACTCATCATCATTGAATTCTCGTTCGTGATATACATAGTCAGATTTTTCAGGCTGATGTGATTCCATTTCTAAATCAAGACTGACTTTGTCGGCTTCGCCTTGCCGTATTATTCATACTGTCTGCGGCTCGCCTTCGTGTCATTTTTGATTTGGAATTGGAATGAGGTATCTGAGGTGATCAGAGTCTGGCTTGTTCCTGGTTCGATGCAGGCCGCACCGTCACCCAATAGCGCGTGAAGTAGTGGATCTTCACGGGTAGGGTGGTTTGCAGCGCATCCAGAATATCTTCCGGGTTGGTGAGGGGATAGGTACCGGAAACGCGTAAATCGGCTACGGCCGGATCGCAGTTGAGTTTACCAGGACGATAGCGGTCCAGTTCAGCCAGAAAATCAGCCAGCCGCATACTGCTGGCGATGATCATGCCATTACTCCACGCAGTGCTCGTATCATTGGCCGGGCGTGTTCCCTGAATACCTTGATCGGTGAAATCAACTTGCTCACCAGCCTGCACGACATGCCGGTAGTTGATATCCTGGCGCAGCCGGATTTCGACTGCTCCCTCGAATACACTCAGGCGATTCGATGTGGTCTGCTGATGAATGGTGAAGCGGGTACCAAGCGGATGCAGCTCGCTTTGAGCGGTTTCAACGATGAAAGGACGTACAATCGATGCGTTATCCTGATTTGTGGCAACCAGAATTTCACCGCGTACCAGTTGCAGTCGGCGTTCATTTGCCGTGAACCGGATATTGATAGCAGTATCGGTATTGAGAACGACGCGGCTGCCATCGATCAGTGTAATGTCACGCCGTTGACCGATATCGGTGTACTCATCGGCCGCCCATGCACGCCAGGGAATTTTCTCTTCAGCCCACCAGCTGCTACTTCCAACGAACAACAGGACGGCCAGTGTCTTGATGATCTGACGACGCTTGTGAGAACGGCGCGGTGTTAAAACAGCCTTGGCAACGGCTGAACCAAGCGGTGAAGCCAACCCGTTGAAGCGGGTATTGATTGTCTCGATACGTTGCCAGGCAAGTTTGTGGTCGGGATGTGCCGCCAGCCATCGCTGAAATGCTTCATGGGTGGCTTCGTCGTGATCAGCCGCTTGTAGTTCAACTAGCCATTCCACTGCGCTCTGGGCAATCCGGGGTGAAATATCCGCTACATTTCGCGTGGCGGCTGGCTGAATACCGGGAACCTCCGCCTTGTTTTCAGACGGGTGATCAGACTTGTTATCGAGACGCATTTGACCTAGAAACCGTAGTTGGATGCACTCGAGTGTGCGTCTGGCACGTTGTCTGGCAAGACACGACGAGGCGCAGGGTCATTTCCTGCAACGAGGAGCAACGCAGCCAGACGGCATACCAGGCGTGCAAACGGGTGCGTAGCAAGCTTGCTATCCATCGAGGGCCTCTAATAACTGATAAGTGATCAACCGCGGTTTCTAGGTCTAATCGATTACCAGTGCAAAGTAGCATTGTGCACCGGCTTTGATCAGATAGCGTTTAACGGTTGTAATCGAAATGTTTAATTTAGCGGCAATCTCAGCATGACTCATCCCATCCAGCTGAGCGTATAAAAAAGCACGTTTGACCGGTAGTGGCAGACCATTCAGCAGACGATCGATTTCCAGGAGTATTTCCAGCAGAATGGCGCATTCTTCGGGTGAAAGAACTGAAGCTTCAGGATGCTGTGCAAGCATCTCAAAATAGGCCTGCTCGATCTGCTTGCGCCGCCAGTAGTTCGCCAGAACCCGCTGTGCCACCGTAGTCAGGAATGCACGCGGTTCCTGAATGAAGATCGGTTCTTCCCGTACCAGCAGTCGCATAAAGGTATCGTGCGTGAGATCAGCCGCCTGATGGGAACATCCAATCTTCCTGCGTAACCAGCCATGAAGCCAACCATGATGATCCTGATAGAGTTTGGTAATCGAATCGGAGTGGGCAGGATTAACCTTCAAAGTAAGCTCCAGCAAGTTATTGTATTAATCATCGAAGTAAGCCAATCGGTATGATGAAAGGCTATATTCCAAAGATTACGGATATCCAAATTATTCTTCAGAGAATCGGTACAATAACATGATAATGATTCTCATTGTATCCGGTTGGATAGTCTTTTCAATGAAATCTTGCTGGTTTGGGAAGCGCGTACTTGTCTACAACGTCGTAGCTGCTTCTAAAATTCCGGGTTGTAGTGGGAAGGTGATACCTGTAGTGGTCAAGTATTTTCGGGTATAAGGATTGGTTAGATGTTTAGTCCCGCCTGGCGACGATACGTCTGTTTTCTTCGTTAAGTTGTTGCACAAAAAACTGCAGTAATCCGCGTGATAAAGGACTTCGCCATATTTTTATGATGGATTTTTGCACATTTATTGTTGCGAATCCTGCTGCAAAACCTACTCCTCCTGCCACAATCGGCCAGGTCAGCGGGTGTATATATAATTGATGGCGCAATTGCACAGAACTGTCAATGCAATGCTGACGTGCAACCGCGATACGTGCACGAGCCATGCGTACTTCATTCAGGTTTTTGCAAAGTCCCATCGTTCGTTGCCTTGCTACGTGTTCTGCTGCGGTTCGTCGGAGTACTTGCCAGGCCTGCTATCGTTCGATGCAGCTGTGCTCGTGTTTCAGGCAGGCTCATCCGATGCAGGCAGTATCGTAGACCATACAATACTGAGATCAGGCAGAGAACCAGGATTATTACAAGTACTGTAAGTGAAAGCGTCCAGGAACCTAGCCATTCTGCCAGTAACAGTGCGGCGAGCATTGTTACAGACAGACTCAAGGCCATGGCAAAAAATGCCGCGAGTGCGGTACACAGAAAAGCAACAACTGCTATGCTGCGTGCCAGCTGCCACTCCGCGATAAATAATTGACGCTGTGCTTGCACTAATTCTTGCAGTGCCAGCAAAATTTCCCTCAGTTCAGTTATCCAACGCAATTATAATCGCCGGCGGTCTGTGTGCTTTGGACTTTCGTAAGTAACCATTTTGTCTTAATCACGCAAGACCGCCGGCCTCCTGTCAGCGACGGATTAAACGACCAATAATCCATCCGACTGCCAGTGCGATCACAACGGATTGGCCTGGATTTTCGCGGACAAAAGTACGCGCGTTTCCAGCATAATCATCTACTTGGTCTACCAGATCATCGACTGCTTCGCGACCGCGTTCACCCGCAGCTTCAGCGAAATTTACTGCTTTTTTTGCAACCTTGCCCATTTTTTCAGCTCCTTGCTCTACGCCATCTCCAGCGGTATCTGCTATTTTGTCCAGTGCTACACGGATGCGTTCAACTGCCTCGTTTGCTGCATCTTGTACTTTCTGAACGGTTTTTTCGATCTGTTCTGCCGCTTTATCTGTTTTGTCATCAGATACTAATTTTTCAACCATGATTTAGCTCCTTTATCGTAAACATCTGTTTTTACTTTAAGTAATCACGAATGACTTCATGAAATCAAATGTCATTGGTATTCGTTAAGGTTTCACCACCAGGTTGTTATGTACCTTGGTGACGCCCTTGACAGAACGTGCCAACTCGGCTGCCCGATTTTTTTCTGCTTGTGACTTGGTAAACCCGGATAGCTGCACTTCACCTCCTTCTATGGTTTTGACGTTGATATTGGCTGCCGAAGTGCCGGGATCGTTCGTCAACTTGGCTTTAACCTCTGTCGTGATAATCGAGCCATCTACATATTCACCTACGGATTCCTGGTGCCGCGCGACTGAACAGCCGGAAACCATTACTATGGAAGCACTGGTGATGACTGCAATTGCAATTGCACGAGATATCGTCATGATGTTCTCCTTTGTAGAAGTGAATAATTTAAGTCTTATAGTCTGCGCCATACATGAGTCTGGGAAAAATTGCATTTTTTAATGGTACTTATTTGGCATTTTTATACACTTGCTACGCAGCGCATCCCATATCGTTTGTCATAAAATTGACACTGAAGTTTCAGTACGGCGAACCTATAGAATATCGGTACTGTGCTTCACTTTTCCGACGGTTGACTATGTTCCTCCTAAACAGCCAATGTATAGATCATGGTGAATTTGCTGTATGAGTTTTATCACTTTTACATGGATATTTGCCCTTGCTGTATCAAACCAAACCATTTTATCGATTGAAGGATAGGGCAATTACTTCGTTCCTGTTCTTACTTTATGACCTGTCCTGGTCACGTCATACAAGCCGATAACCCCAAAGGAGCTGGAAAATTTGATAGCAGGCAGGATGATCGGAAACAAGGTGTAATGCAGCCATTATGTTTTTCTAATTTAACTTAGTGATTTGTGCCAAGTATGTGAAAAGCAGTACGTCGCACGAAATACACCAGAGCGATGTATTCCGTGCTTGCCAACAGTATTACAGCGAGTCGTGAAACTCTTTAACCTGTTTCTTGGCTTCATCACGAGCAATGCCGTAGCGCTCCTGCAATATGCCCTCCAGGCGTTCGCTGCTTCCTTCGGTGACTTTCAAGTCGTCGTCGGTGAGATCACCCCAGCGCTCTTTGATTTTTCCTACCAATTGTTTCCACTGGCCTTTGATTCTGTCTTCGTTCATTTTGACTCCTTTTTATTCGGGTTTAAAAATAAACAACTGTTGCCAGGTTGATTAATCGGCTGTGGTGGTATTTACTGTCAAGCCGGAGATATCTACCTTCTTCACATCTTTGACGCTCTTGGCAACTTCCTCGGCTTTCTTGATCAGCATTTCGTTTGGTTGTGTACCGGTGAGTATAACTACGCCATCAATTGTCTCGACTGATATGTCACCACTTTTGATCCCTTCGGTGATGGCCAGCTCTGCCTTGACCTTGGTAGTAATCATCGTATCATTCAACGGTTGACTGCTTTCCGGAGATCCGCTGTCAGTAGCAGGTGTCGCTCCCGTAGATTGTGCCGTTGCCGCTCCAGCACTGAAAATCAACATGGCCATTGCTGCAATAGCAGAGAGTAAGATTTTTATTTTCATGATAGTTCTCCTTGTCCCGTTCTATCAAAATTAGAGCCGACCAGCAGCTTTCCGGCTCATGCACGAGTCAGCCATATTTATCAATCAGATTGCCTATCGTACTTTTGCCGTATGTGACTACTAAACGCCTGCACGGGATAGCCAAGTGTGCGGTAGTCACTGCTACTTTATATTGACCGACCGCGTTCATTAGATCATGGCACTATGTGGACAAGTAAGATTCAAATTTACTGAATGACGTGGTATTTCTATACCATTATCATTTCGTGATTGAGTGTGGAAACCTCAGGTTCTGGTAGAGATTTGCTTCGAAGGGGGGTGCAATGGATATGATACGGAACAAGCCGGATACCAGCAGGGAACAGCTCCAGCAACTTGTCTCGCATCTGATTGAAGGAGTTCTCCTGATTGATCCGGGTGGCAGGATTACCTGGGCTAACAAGGCTGCACTTGCCATGCATGATTGTGAGCAGCTTTCAGAGCTCGGAGTAACTGCTGCCCAGTACCATAAGCGCTTTGTGCTGATGTACCTGAATCGCCATAAACTTACTGCGAAACAATATCCGGTGGTGCGTGCTGTCTCAGGTGAGGAATTCGATGATGTCAGAGTGGAATTGACATTACGCCGGAAAAATTCCGATTTCCGTCGTGTGCTTGTCATGCGCAGTATGCTGTTCACGGGAATGGATGATGAGGTTGAGACTGTAGCCATCCTGATCAAGGACGAGACCGAGCAGGCCAGTGCTGAAGGACGATTTGAACGTGCTTTTGCAGTCAATCCTGCCCCTGCGGTAGTTTGTCGGTTGTCCGATACCCGATTTATCAAAGTGAACCGAGGTTTTCTGAGGATGACAGGCTACACTAGCGATCAGGTCATTGATAAATCTCTATATGAACTGGATGTTCTACGCGAAGCTGAATACCGAGAACAGGCTATCCAATCACTTCAGCAAGGCCAACCTATTGTGCAACAAGAGGCAATATTGCGTGTACAAGGGGGAAGCGATAAATTTGTAGTCGTGGCGGGTCAACCGATCGAGTTCGCTGACGAAATATGCATGATGTTTACCTTCATCGATCTGGATGCGCATAAGCAGGCTGAGGAGTCGCTGAAACGCAGCGAAGAGGGTTTTTCTAAGGCATTCGAGCTGGCACCGATTCCGATGATGGTTTGTGTCGAACCAGCATGGCGTGTGGTAGCCGTTAACGCATCTTTTGAATCCGTTACGGGATACAGTAATGAGGAAACCCATGGTAAAACCGTGACTGAAATTGGTCTGTGGGAAAATGCCGAGATATTGACGGGTATACGTAACAAACTGCATGAGGATGGTGGTATTCGCGACTACGAAGTGCCACTGTGTGGAGCGGACGGCATCATACTTGATACGCTGATCTCGGCAGAGCCCATCACAATTAATGATGATGCGTGCGTGCTGTGCGTATTTGAAGACATCACGGACCGTAAGCGTACTGAAATGGAATTAGTTGCTGCTATTGACGCGGTTATGCAAGATACATCCTGGTTCAGTCAGACTGTGATGGAAAAACTTGCCCAATTGCGCCAATCCGGAGCAACTGATCCAAAACCGGAGCTCTCTATTCTGACGGCACGTGAAAAGGAAGTGCTGGGCCTGATCTGCCAAGGTAAAAGTGATGCTGAAATTGCAACTGCACTGAATTTATCACGTAATACAGTGCGCAACCACGTTGCAGCGGTGTACGACAAAATCGGCGTACACCGACGGAGTGCTGCCGTTGTCTGGGGACGTGAACGCGGGCTGGCCAGCTATTGATATGAGCGATAGATTTTTTTCTGTTTTCCAAGCATCACGGTACGTGAACCAGTGGCCGCTCGTGGAAGGCGTTGTAGCTCCCTCTCTCACCTCGGATGGACTACATAGGCTGCAATTATTTATGAGGAGCTTTTAGCTGCTTCCATCTGCCCACAGTTGCAAAATTTCCAGACCAGTTTTGATGAGACGGTATCTTTCAGATGCATCCCGCAAATTCCTTGGTGATCGGATACGTGAAGTAAAGCAAGTTATATATTTTGAATAGTAGCTGTGGGCAATATTCATTGCCCACCATGCATTACTTAAGTTGTAGTAGTTCATATTTGATCTGACAGCAGGTCTTGCCAAGAGGTGGGATTACCCGGTTTGATAGAGGTGCGAATCTTTATCAACCGAACGCGAAAGCGTAAAGGAGTAATCCCATGAGCAGTGTTCATCATAAAATCATTAAACACAAGATTGGCTTGCTTAATCTGGCAGCTGAGCTTGGCAATGTATCCCGTGTCTGTAAGGTGATGGGTTTTTCTCGCGATACTTTCTATCGCTATCAGGCAGCTGTGGAAACAGGATGTGTTGAAGCTCTGATAGATGCAAACCGACGTAAGCCCAATATCAAGAACCGTGTAGAAGAAGCGACGGAAGCAGCGATCCTGGCCTTTGCTCTGGAGCAACCGGCTTTTGGTCAGGTTCGTGTTTCCAACGGACTG
>Ga0206106_100447_pt1 | contig 32245 bp, 23 predicted proteins | sample 1B1ome_FD_148677 | JGI IMG/M metagenome (GOLD analysis project Ga0206106, IMG submission 148677) | Enriched microbial communities from leaf-cutter ant dump, University of Wisconsin, Madison, United States - 1B110A | ecosystem: Environmental > Terrestrial > Nest > Insects nest > Nest dump | place... | reverse complement strand
TGTATAGTTGTCATTGGTAGGGTTCCTCCTCGGTGACTTCGACAATCCCAAGGATACCCTACTTTTTTGACCTTTGCTAGACTTGCCCGTCCTCGCACCGTCCTTACACAAACTATTTTACGCCATCGCTCAAACGCGCCAACCGCTGTGAGTTAGACGAAAAAACCGACTAATTCCCGTCCAAACGCGCCCAACCGCTGTGAGTTAGACGAAAAAATCGACTAATTCCCGCCTGGATACCCCCGAACGCACTGGACTAGCTCACATGCAGTCTCGCAACCTGCCAGCTACTCTCTGTTACCCAATGAAATCATGTTCAAATGCATCCATTTGATGGGTGCCGCGATGATTGGTTGCTGCAGGACGGTGGAGCCGTTTTTCTTACGAGGTCCGGATTGATTTACATCAAGGCACGGCGGGAATCGCATGTTATGATAAGAGCATAAGACGGATCGCAAAGGCGCCGGACGTGCCGATCGAAGATCCGCGACGATGACGCGATGGAGGAGATACAAAATGGAGAAGAAATCGCTGCAGGAAGTTCGTGAGTTTGGCGCCGACAAGTTGACCAAACGAGTATTGTTTAAGAAAGGCGAGAGTGTCGCGTTCGTGCTGAATTTCGCTCCGGGACAGACGCTGCCGCCGCATAATCATCCCGGAACGGCGGTATTTCTGCTCGTGGTGGAAGGGGCGGGCACGATAACGGTGGACGGTGTGCAGACGGAAGTCGCGCTGAACGATGCGATATGCGTCGACGGGGAGGAGCAGTTTGCTTTCGAAAATACGGGTAAGGAGCCCGCGAGATTGTACGTGGTGCTGAGCAAAATCCCCGATGAGAGGTACGCGCAAAACGTTTGAGCGATGCTTGTTGCAAATATCACAAAGAAGCCTAATTCCGAGGGGGCTTCTTTGTTTTTTGTTTCGACGATTTCTGATAGAGTATGAAGAGAATGGATAATGATTACCCTGATGTTAAAGGATGTGAGGACATGGTGTCGGGACCGGCGTTGAGACAGGCGGACAGTCATTCGTCCATTCACGAAGCGGCGATCGGGGAAGCGGAACAACTGGCGCAGTTGCTGCGTTCGTGTCTGGACAGGGAGGCGTACGAGGAAGCGTACGAGACGGCGTGCATTGCGCTTGAGCATTGGGAGACGCGCACGCTCGCGCACGCGGAGGCGGAAGAAGAGGGATTATATCGGGAAATTGCGGACGCGAATCCGGAGTGGCGGGAGAAAGTCGTCGCACTTACCCGGGACCACGAACTGATGCGTCAGTTGGCGGCTGAAATTCGGAATACGCTTTCGGAAGAGGCGGTGGATGACGGCGTGGCGCGGCGGTTCGAAGCGATGATCCTCATCGATCTGCAGCATAATCGCGATGAAGAGCGCATGGTTGCGGCCGTGTTCGGAGGCAGCCATGAATAGCGCGGCGAAGGATAGTCCGAGCCCTCGGCCGAAGCCGCTGCGATTTGCCGATCCGGCTTGTTATCGACTTTTGCAGGAACAGTTGGAACCCTATCATCTGCATGTGCACGACGTGCATGCCGCGTTGCTGATCGATGAGGCTGAAGCGAAGGCGATCTTGACGCTCAGCTATGGCGACGCGCCCGTGCGAAGGATCGGAGAATTTGCCGTGGATGCGCTGGCGCGGCAGGATGCGGCAATCGTCGATTTTTTCCGGGAAGCGGCGAAGGATTGCAAGAAAACGCTCGTTGCGGACTATTATAAGCTGATGAAGGTGTGAAGGAGGCTGAAACGATGTCGCATGCACATGGCGATCACGGACACCATTCGCATTCGGACGAGCACGAGAAACTTATGCTGAAGCAGGATCTCGAAGACTTGCTCGCCTTGCTGGAGATGCGGTTCGGTACGATTCCGCCGGACGTATACGCCGAGATCGGGCGGATCGACAAGCTGGATACGATGCAGCGGCTCATTCTGGTGGCGGCTAACGCAGCCGATTGGAACGTGTTCGTGCAGGAACTCAAGGCAGGAGACGGGGCGTTCAAGCTCGTCGGAGATCATTTGTCGCCGATTTGAAATCGCACGCTGGAAGGAGCGAGGCCGATGGGCAAACAAGGGAAAACGTGGTTCCGGGCATTCAAGCATCTGCAGCGCGGGGAGCGGATCAATGACGGATGGACGGAAGAGAACCCCCGCCCGCGGGATTGGGAGTCGTTGTACCGGCAGCGCTGGCAGCACGACAAGGTCGTCCGTTCCACGCACGGCGTGAATTGCACGGGCTCCTGCAGTTGGAAAATCTACGTCAAGGACGGCATCATCACCTGGGAGACGCAGCAGACCGACTATCCTTCGACAGGCGACAATTTCCCGGAATACGAGCCGCGCGGCTGCCCGCGGGGCGCCAGCTTCTCCTGGTATACGTATAGTCCGATCCGGGTGAAGTATCCGTACATGCGCGGCGAGTTGCTCGAAATGTGGCATGAGGCGCGCGGGCGCGGGCTGGACCCGGTGGAAGCCTGGGCTTCCATCGCGGGAGATGCGGCCAAGCGCGAGCGATACGTGAAGGCGCGGGGCAAGGGCGGCTTCGTCCGCGCGGACTGGCAGGACGCAAACGAGATGATCGCGGCGGCTACGATACATACCATACGCACATACGGACCCGACCGGGTCGCCGGCTTCAGCCCGATTCCCGCCATGTCCATGATCAGCTACGCGGCAGGCTCGCGTTTTTTGTCGTTGATCGGCGGCACGATCCTAAGCTTCTATGACTGGTACGCCGACTTGCCGCCCGCTTCGCCGCAGATCTGGGGAGACCAGACGGACGTGCCGGAGAGCGGAGACTGGTATAACACGAAATATATGATCATCTGGGGCACGAATCTGCCGCAGACGAGGACGCCGGACGCGCACTTCATGGTGGAGTCGAGGTACAACGGGACGAAGGTCGTCGGCGTCAGCCCGGACTACGCAGAGTACGAGAAGTTCGCCGATATCTGGCTGCCGGCGAAGCCCGGAACGGACGGCGCGCTGGCGATGGCGATGACGCACGTCATCCTGAAGGAATTTTACGTGGACAAGCAGACGCCGTATTTCTTCGAATACGCCAAGAAATTTACCGATTTGCCGTACTTGATCGTCATGGAGGAGAAGGACGGCAGGTGGCAATCCGGCCGTTTCCTGCGCGCTTCGGATTTGGAAGGCGATGCCCCGGAACTGGAGCACGGCGAGTGGAAGACGGTCGTCTGGGACGCGGCGACGAGCAGGCCGGAGGTGCCGAATGGCAGTCAGGGCCATCGCTGGGACAGCGGGAGCGCATGGAATCTGGATCTGCAGCGGGAGGACGGCAGCGCGATCGATCCGCAGTTGACGTTCCTCGGCCAGCATGATGAAGTCGTGGAGGCGGCATTCCCTTACTTTGCCGAGAAGACGGAAGGCGGCGCACTCCGCCGCGGCGTGCCGGTGAAGCGGCTGCAAGGCAAGAATGGCGCCAGCCTGGCGGTCGCGACGGTGCTCGACCTGCTGCTCGCCCATGCCGGCGTGAAGCGCGACGGCTTGTCCGGAGACTACCCCGTCGACTACGACGACGTGCGTCCTTATACGCCGGCCTGGCAGGAACGCATGACCGGCGTGCGCAAAGCGCATGTCATTCAGGTCGCGCGGGAATTCGCCGACAATGCGGCACGCACGCGCGGCAAGTCGATGATCGCCATGGGCGGCGGCACGAACCACTGGTTCCACAGCGACCAGATCTACCGCTGCATCCTGAATCTCGTGCTGCTGACCGGCTCGCAGGGCGTGAACGGAGGCGGCTGGGCGCACTACGTAGGCCAAGAGAAAGTGCGGCCGCTCGAGGGCTGGCAGCAGGTCGCTTTCGCGGGCGACTGGGTGCGGCCGACGCGTCTGCAGAACGGAACATCGTTCTTCTATTTCGTCACGGACCAGTTCCGTTACGAAGAAGAGAACGAGCAGAAGATGCACAGCTGGGGCGGTCGCTACAATCGCATGCATCCGGCGGACTTCAACGCGATGGCCGCGCGGCTGGGCTGGCTGCCGTCGTTCCCGCAGTTCACGCAGAACTCGATCGATCTGGTGAAGGAAGCCCGGGAGAAGGGCGCCGGCGACGATCAAGCGGTCATCCGCGACGTGGTGGACCGGGTTAAATCCGGCGAGATCGAATGGGCGATCGAGAACCCGGACGATCCGCGCAACTTCCCGCGCGTCTTCTTCAACTGGCGTTCCAACCTGCTCGGCGACAGCGGCAAGGGACATGAGTATTTCGTCCGACATTTCGTCGGCGGGGACGATCAGGTCATGAGCGATGACGGGCATTCCTGGAAGCCGGAGACGGTCAAGGCCGAAGGCGAGGCGCCGCGGGGCAAGGCGGACCTCCTGGTCAGCATGGACTTCCGCATGACCAGCTCCGGCCTGTTCTCGGATATTGTGCTGCCGGCGGCGACCTGGTACGAGAAATTCGATATCAGCAGCACGGACATGCATCCGTTCATTCATCCGTTCAATGCCGCCATCTCGCCGCCGTGGCAGGCGAAGAGCGATTGGGATGCGTTCCGCGAGCTTGCGCGCGTATTCTCGGAGCTGGCGGCGAAGCATTTGCCCGAATGCGAGGACTTGATGATGACGCCGCTTGCGCATGATACGCCGGCCGAGATGGCGCAGCCGCTCGGGCAAGTCCGCGACTGGCGCAAGGGTGAAGCCGAAGCGATCCCGGGCAAGACGATGCCGAACTTCACGATCGTGAAGCGGGATTACAAGCACGTATATGACAAGATGACGACGATCGGGCCGAACGTCAAGAACGGCTATGGCACGAAAGGCGTGAAAATTCCGGGCGACCACGTCTACAAAGAGCTGGAGAGCCGGCTTGGCATCTCGCGAAGGGACGGCATCGGACGGGGCAATCCCGAGCTGTACACGGACAAGCAGGCGATCGAGGCGATCCTGCTCATGTCCGGCGCCACCAACGGCAAGCGGGCCGTGGAAGGCTGGGCGTCGATGGAGGCGAAGACGGGTAAGAAGCTGAAGGAAATCGCCGAGGCCCGCGAGGAAGAAGCGTTCACGCTGAACGATATTACCGCACAGCCGCGTCAAGCGATTTCCACGCCGGTATGGAGCGGTCTCGAGAAGGACAATCGCCGGTACTCGCCGTTTACGGTCAACACGGAATACGGCCTCCCATGGCATACGCTGACAGGACGGCAAAGCTTTTATCTGGATCATGAAGTGATGCTTGATTTCGGTGAAGGGCTGCCGCTGTACATTCCGCCGCTCATGCATTCGGCTTTCCTGCAAGGGGAAGAGCGGGTGGAGAACCCGGGCAAATCCATGGAAATCCGCTACATGACGCCGCACCAGAAGTGGGGCATCCATACGATGTTCACGGATACGACGATGATGTCGACGCTGTTCCGCGGCTGGCAGGTCGTCTGGCTGAACGAGAAGGATGCGGCCTCGCTTGGCATCAAGGACAACGACTGGATCGAGGTATTCAACCGCAACGGCGCCGTCGCGGCCCGGGCGGTCGTCACGTACCGCATTCCGCCGGGGCTGGCTTATATGTACCATGCCCAGGACCGCACGATGGGCGTGCCGAAGTCGCAGGTGACCGGCAAGCGCGGCGGTACGCACAACAGCGTGACCCGCATCACGATGAAGCCGACGCACATGATCGGCGGCTACTCTCAGCTCAGTTACGCGTTCAACTACTACGGGCCGACCGGCAGCCAGCGGGACACGATCGCGGTCATCCGGCCGCTCAAGGAGGTCGATTGGCTTGAGGGTTAAAGCACAGGTCGCGATGGTCATGCACTTGGACAAATGCATCGGATGTCACACGTGCTCGGTCACGTGCAAGAACGTATGGACGAACCGCCCCGGCGCGGAATACATGTGGTTCAACAATGTGGAGACGCGCCCGGGTCCGGGTTATCCGAAGCAATGGGAAGACACGGGCCGGTTCAAAGGCGGCTGGGTGCTGAAAAACGGCAAGCTGACGCTGCGCGCGGGCGGGCCGATCGCCAAGCTGGCGAACATCTTCTACAACCCGGACATGGCCGATCTCGACCAGTTCTATGAGCCGTGGACGTACGATTACGAGCATCTGATCACCAGCCCGAAGTCGAAGCACCTGCCGGTCGCCCGTCCGCAGTCGATGATTACCGGCGAGTTCATCGACAAGCCGGAATGGGGTCCGAACTGGGACGACGATCTGGCCGGCGGCAGCGAGACGACGGGCCTTGATCCGAACTTCCGGCATATTCAGGAGCACATCACGAATGAATACGAGAAGACGTTCATGATGTATTTGCCGCGCATTTGCGAGCATTGCCTGAACCCGTCCTGCGTCGCTTCCTGCCCTTCGGGGGCTTTGTACAAACGCGACGAGGACGGCATTGTCCTGGTCGATCAGGACGCTTGCCGGGGCTGGCGCTTCTGCATGAGCGGCTGTCCGTATCACAAGGTGTATTACAACTGGAATACGCACAAAGCGGAAAAATGCAACTTCTGCTATCCGCGGACAGAGGCAGGCTTGCCGACGATCTGCTCGGAGACGTGCGTGGGCAAAATCCGCTACCTCGGTGTCATTCTGTACGATGCCGATCGCGTCAAAGCCGCCGCCTCGGTGGAAGATCCGAAGGCGCTGTACGAGTCGCAATTGTCCGTATTCCTCGATCCGTACGATCCGGAAGTAATCCGCGAAGCGCGCAAGGCGGGCATTAACGATTCGTGGCTGCAGAGCGCGAAGGATTCGCCGATCTACAAGCTCGCGATGAAATGGAAGATCGCGCTGCCGCTGCATCCGGAGTACCGGACGCTGCCGATGGTCTGGTACGTGCCGCCGCTCAGCCCGATCATGAACCATATCGAGGAGAGCAATTTGCAGACCGACAATTATATCCCGGCCGTCGATCAGATGCGCATTCCGATGGAATATTTGGCTTCCATATTGAGTGCGGGGGACACGGGTGTCATTCGGCGGGTATTGATGAAAATGACGGCGATGCGCGTGCACATGCGGCAGAAGACGGTCGGCGGGATGGACGAGCTGGCGCACAGCCGACTGCTGCAAGAAGCGGGCGTAACGCCGGATGAGCTCGAAGACATGGTGCGTCTGCTCGCAGTATCCAAGTATAACGAGCGATTCGTTATTCCGACCGGACGGCGGGAGATGCAGGATGACTTGTATGTCCAGCAAGGCGCCTGCAACCTGGAGGACATTGCGCCGCCGGAGGGCGTAATGACCTATCCGTTCGCGGGAGGAGATCGAAGGTGAACGAGCAGCAACTCGCTTATTCTTTGGAAGGGGAAGCGGCGGCGCGGCGAAGGGAACAGCAGCAGGCGCTGCTTGCGATTGCCGCCCGTTTGACCGCCTATCCGGCATCCGATTTTCATGAGGAGTTGCGGGAATTGGTCGCGTTCGCGGGCGAGACGCTCCCGGTCGGGACGGCCCGGATGGTCGTGGCGGCGGCCATGCGGGAGCTTGGCGAGCTGTCGCTGCGCGAGGCGCGGGAGGCGTATGTGGCGGCGTTTGATCTGAAGGATCGGACGGGGTTGTATTTGACCGCCCATGAGTTCGGCGATGGCCGCAAGCGCGGGACAGCCTTGCTGGAGATGCAGACATTCCTCCAGTCTTGCGGGTTCTCGCCGGTGGATGGGGAGTTGCCGGATTTCATGCCCATGCTGTATGAACTGGTTGCCGCAGGCGTCGTCGAGGACGCTATGCTGGGACATCTGATGGACCGGCTCGCTTATGCGACCGAGCGGATCCGAAGGCACCTTCCGGACGACAATCCGTTCAAGCCGATCTTCGAAGCGCTTATGCAGGAAGTGTTCGAAGCGCCGTCGGAAGACGCGATGCGGGAGCAGGAGGCGCGCCGGGAGAAGCCGGATGTGGACCCGATGCCGTACCCGCTCATGTACCAATAGAAGGAGGCGAATGCGATGGGGGATATTTTCTGGTGGGTGGTCTATCCGTATATCACGTTGACGATTATGATCGTTGGCATGCTGTATCGGTTTATCTATGTCGCGAAGACGTGGACGGCGCCGTCGACGGAAATATTCGAGAAGCGCTGGCTGAGGATCGGTTCGCCTCTGTTCCATTGGGGGATCGTGTTCGCGTTCATCGGGCACATCATGGGCGTGGTGCTGCCCATCGAGTTCTATGAAGCGATCGGCGTGACGCACGAGATGTACCATTGGGGCGGCATCGTCGGAGGCGGCGCGGCGGGTTTGATGGTCGTCGCGGGGCTGGTCATTCTGCTGATCCGCAAGCTGACGGTGAAGCGGGTGAAGAAGCATGCGACCTTCGGCGATTATTGGATGGTCGGCATCGTGCTGCTTGTATCTTTCGTGGGCGCTTATATGACGATCATTTACAATACGACGGTCGTCGCCTACGAGTACCGCACAACGATCGGCCCCTGGTTTCGCAGCTTGTTCATTTTTCAGCCCAAGTACGAGCTGATGACGGATGTGCCGCTTATATTCCAGCTGCATGTCATCACTGCTTTCTTGCTGTTCGCCAGCATTCCGTTCACGAAGCTGGTGCACATCTTCTCGCTGCCCGCCCGGTACCCGACGCGCGCGCCGATCCAGTATCGCTCGCGGGTCGGCTACCGGGGCGCGAAAGCGCCTCAGCGGGATAAATGAGCATCTGCCGGTATCCCCTTCGCTCAGGAATAGGGTAGCGGTGAAGGTAAGCATTTGCCGATATCCCCTTCGCTCAGGAAGGGGATATCGTATGTTTGGAGGCTTACCGCACACGCCATGAGTCCTCGCTTCGCCGAAATTGTGTCAGGGAGCCACAAATCCGCCTCGCAGCTCGCATGAACGCCGAAATTGTGTCAGGGAGCCACAAATCCGCCTCGCAGCTCGCATGAACGCCGAAATTGTGTCAGGGAGCCACTAATCTGCCTCACAGCCCGCATAATCGCCGAAATTGTGTCAGGGAGCCACTAATCTGCCTCACAGCCCGCATAATCGCCGAAATTGTGTCAGAGAAACACTAATCCGCCTCGCAGCTCGCAAAATCGCCGAAATGGTGTCAGAGCGTGATACATCGAGGAATTGCGACAGGTTGAAAATGTGACTTGTTGCGGAGAATGACAAATTGCCGGGGAGCGGCGGGCTGGAGGAGATTAGGCAGTGGTCCGGGTGCATGGTGCGTTGCCGACTGTCCACACACCCGAAACCACATTGCCTTACCAGCCGAAATTGAGCGTCTTTCCCGTTTCTACGTAGCTTTTGATGGCGCTCATGATCATCGGCCAGCTTTCCTTCGTATTGTCATAAGAAGGATGATCGTCCGGCCATTGGTCGTTGACCAGTGTCAGCTTCGTCGTATTGCCAACCGGCTCCAGCGTAAGCGTCACCCTCGTCTCCAACTCCGCGTGGTTGTCCCGGTACGATGGGCCGGGATGCTCGGTATAGCTCATCTTCGTGTGCGGCTCAAAGGCCAAAATATTGCCGTATACATGCACGGTTTCCTCGCCGTCAGCACCCGGGCCGACATACTGATAGGGCGCACCGATTTCGAAGGTCGATTGCAGCTCGCTCCCGAAGAAGATCGCCCGTGTGCCCTCTGGCGATGTGAGCGCATGCCAGACGGCTTCCGGCCCGCTGCCCACATAGATAACATAGGAAAGTTCCTTCTTCATCTTGAATATCCTCCTCTAATCTGGCCTCTAGCATTGCGACTGCCGCCGCAAAGTGATAGTCTCAATCATAGCATGCCCAATTGCAGCCGTATTGTAAAAACGCGACAATTGCACAAGATGCCGGCCGGTACATACGGATACGGCAAACAAGCAACCGGCGAGCAAGCAACCGGCGAACAAGATACGGCAAACAAGCAACCGACAAACAAGAAAACGGCGAACAAGATGCGACAGACAAAAATAATCATACCGCTCCGGAGGTGTGCAGTTGAAAAAACTCGACAATCTGCCCGACAAGGGTCTTCTTCATGCGGAGGCCGGACGGACGAAATTTTCGCTGACGAGATATGCCCCTTCAGAGGACTTGGCCCCTTTTGTCGAGCATTATTGGCTGACCGAATGGGATTTGCAGGGGCAACCGCCCTATCGTCAATTTCTCATTACGCATCCGTGCGTGAATCTCGTATTTGAGCAAGACGGCCGCAATGGCTGCTATACCGGCGTTCACGGCATTCGTGAAACATCGGACAGCAGGCTTCTGGAAGGGAAAGGGAAGGCGATCGGCATTAAATTCAAGCCGGGCGGCTTCTATCCATTCTGGCAGCAACCGATGACGCGGCTCACCGGCACTTCCGTCAGCTGCGGGGAGATGTTCGGCGTGGACATGGGCCCGATCGAGCGGCAAGTGTTCAATCAACGCGGCGGAGAGCAGATAGCGGCAGCGGCGGAGAACTTCCTGCGCGAGCGCCTGCCGGCTCGTGTCGCACTGGCAGAGCTCGCAACAGAGATTGTAGAGGCCGTCTCGGACAATCGTCAAATCGCCAAATCCGGCGATCTCTCGGAACTGTTCGGCATGAGCTTGCGCTCCCTTCAGCGAATATTCAACCAATATATCGGGATCAGCCCCAAATGGGTCATCCGCCGATTTCGCCTTCACGAAGCTGCCGAGCGCATGGAGAAGGGGGACAAGACGGACTGGACGGAGCTCGCTGCCCAACTGGGTTACTTCGATCAGGCGCATTTCATCCGGGACTTCAAGGCAGTCGCCGGCAAGACGCCGTCGGCCCATCTTCAGGCGAACAGCGAGCTGAGGCCATCGTAATCGTCCAATGTCAGAATTCGACACGCAACCTTCGACTTCATTTGACAGTCTAATATACTATGACTAGAGTTATAGTAAGTGAAGTTGAAGGAGATTTGTGCATGGCAAAAATGGAGTACGAACTGGAAGCGGGAGTGGGGCAGAGTCGTTCCGCAGCGAAATCGAAGTCGAAATCGAAGTCGAAATCGAAGTCGAATGAAGGAGCGGTAAGCAAATGGATCCGGCGATTGATTCCGATCTTATTCGCCGCGGCGCTGATTGCCGCGGGATTTCTGTTCGCGAAATCATATATTGACCAACTGCAGCAGCAGTTGACCTCGATTGAAGCTCATGCAACCACTTTGAACCGCAATGTCGAGCAAGTGCAGACGATGTTGAATGATCATAAATCGCAGATCGAGCAACTGCAAGTCAAATTCGACGCCATCGACACCGAAATGCAGGCAGTTAAGGAAGAACTGTCCCTCGCCGGGGACTCCTTGCAATCTACCGACGAGACGAAGCAGGCGCTCAGCCAGCGCATTGCCGATCTCAGCAAGGAGCTCGACGGCTTGAAGAAACTGATTGCGAAGCTGGAGGAAGCGGCTCGTGTTTACTAGCATCAGACGCATCTTATGGCTGGCCGTATGCATCGTGGCGGGCCTTGCGGCAGCGTTCGGGGCGTACGCGTCGCCGCTGGTCGATCATGCGGGACAGGCGGGAGCGGCATTCCTGCCTGCGAATCAGCAATGGGAACAGGTGCAGGAAAACGCGGCCGGGCTGGACCAAGTATACGAGCGGGTGGACGGCGCCGCCGGCAGCATCTCGGGCAGTATCGGCGTTTCGCGCGAGCAGCTTGCCATGCTCGTGGAGCAGGCGGAGCGCGAGCGGCAAGAGGCGGAGCAGAACAAGCAATCCGTGGACCAAATGGTGGCCGCGAGCAGCGGGCAGAAAAAACAGGCAAGCGACGCGCTGGATCAGGTGTTGTCCGGGATGCTGGGCGATCCGATCGGCCAGACGTTCGGCAAGCGGGCGACAATCAAGGTATACTCGTTGAAGGAAGCGGGCTATCGCGGCTATATGGCCAAGGTGAAGCTGCACGATCCGAAGGCGATCAAGCTGGTGCTGGCGAACGATGATGTCGGCGTGAAAGGCGAAGTCACAAGCAAAGCTGCGGACAGAACCGGCGCCAAGCTGGCGATTAATGCCGGCGGGTTCGCGACGCAGGACGGGAAGCTGTACCCGATCGGCATCACGGTGGTGGACGGCGAGATCCGCACGTTCAACCGGATCGATCTGAGCTTCATCGGCTTCGACAAGGACGGCAAACTCGTCGGTGGCGAACTGAAGACCCGCGAGGAAGTCAAGGCATTGAACGTCATGCAGGGCGCAACTTTCGTGCCGACACTGCTCGAGAACGGCAAGAAGCTGAAAATTCCGAGCAACTGGGCGAAGAAGAAGGAGCCGCGCACGCTGATCGGCAACTTCTCCAACGGCGACTTGCTGTTCATCGTCATCGACGGAAGGCAGAAAGGCTACAGCAACGGCGTCACGCTGGAGGAAGCACAGGACAAGCTGCTTGAATTCAAGGTCCGCGACGCGTACAACCTGGACGGCGGCGGGTCAAGCACGTTCTATTACAACGGCAAAGTGCTGAACAGCCCGTCGGACGGCAAGCAAAGGGCAGTCGCATCGAGTTTCGTAGTGCTGCCGTAATTAAATCCGGTCCTTTCGCCATATTAGGTGGGGGCCGGCTTTTTTGATTTTTAAAATTATAGACAAAAAGAACATATGTTTGGTACAATGTCAGCGATCAAGTGACAAAGCGAGGTGGCGGCATCATAAACCGGAAAATCGACCCTCCCGAAATGCCGAATGAGTTAGACAGCTTGGTTGGCGCATGGAACCCGCTCCGAACGAAAGATGAAATAATCCGAAAACTGATAGGAGATTTCTTTATTGAAGGACAGGAAGCCGACAAGGTATCCGTTGAGCAATGCTTGTTTCGGAACACGACGATTGCAGAGACAACGTTGACCGGGATCGAATTAACGGATGTTATATTCGATAAATGCGATCTCTCCAATGTTTGCCTCACGGATGCTTTCATGTTTCGTACCGAATTCAGGAACTGCAAACTAATCGGAACGGATTTTGCAAGCAGCAGATTCACGAACGTGCGATTTGTTGATTGTGTAATCGATTATGGTTCTTTTCGGTTTTCCAAATTCAAACAGGTTGCTTTCGATGGTTGTTCCATGATCGGAGCCGATTTTCATCATTCCGGATTTCAATCCTTAACCTTTAGTGTCTGCTCGATCGACCAGGCTAACTTGTCCGGGTCCAACTTGGAAGGAATCGATCTGAGCGATTGCGTATTCGACGGGTTGATGGTGGAGATCGAAGATCTGAAAGGTTGCATCATTTCGCATAGCCAGACTTCTTCGTTCGTTGGTTTATTGGGCTTGATCATCAAATCATGAATCGGAGGTGCATGCTGATGGAGCAGCATTTCGATCAACTCTATGAAGGGGTTAGTTTCAGCGGACGGGATTTTCAAGAACATGCGTTTGAGCGTTGTACGTTTGAACGCTGCCGCTTCAGCCATGCCTCCTTGGAAGAGATTCGGACAACGAAGTGCCGGTTCGCGCAGTGCGATTTTCATGGTGCGCTGCTGAATGCATCAATCCATACAGGTACGGCATTTGAAAACTGCGTCTTCGTGGAGGCGAATCTGTTTGTAACCCAATTCATCGATTGCAAAATGACGGGATCCGACTTTGCAAAAGCGAAGATGGACGGCGTTACGTTGATTCGTGGAGATTGGTCCTACACGAACCTGCGACAAACGAAGCTGGCTAAACAGGATTTGAGAGGCATCCGATTTTACGAAACGGACCTTTACGAAGCCCAATTGGACAATTCGGATCTGCGAGATTGCGACTTAACCCGGGCGATTATGGCAAAATCCAGACTGCAAGGAGCAGATTTGCGCGGAGCGATCATGGATGGTGTGGATTTTAAATCGTTTGACGTGAAAGGAGCCCGGTTCGATGCTTTGCAAGCCGTTGCCTTTTTGCGATCTTATGGTGCGAAAGTCGATTAAGGCGATTCGATGACGGACCGTTTCCGATTCAATCCTTTGCGTCCAAGAGGCGAAATCACGCCAATCGCGCCACTGTTTCCCCATCGACAAAGTCGCCGCTGACCCGAATGTGCTCGCAGGGCGCATCCGGATTGGCGATTCTCCATAACAGACGTTCGGCGGCGCGGCTGCCGCATTCCCGCAGGTGAAGCTGAGGCCGGGCGATGCGGGGAATGGCGGCGGGCGACAACGTCTCCAGGCAGATGATCGAATAATCGGCGGGTACGCGTTTGCCATGCGATTGCAAGTGATACAGGACCGACTGCAAGTCGTAATCGATCGCGCACAAAATGGCGGTGCAACCGCTTCTCTCCAGCGAATCTTGCAATTGCCGGCTCCAGCTCTCCCAATCGCCGCGGGGGTCCGTCATATGGTCTTCCGCCCGGACATCGACGTCCAGCCAGCGTCCCATCGCGGCTTGGAAAGCGATCCACCGCAAGCGAAATCCGCGGTGCTCGTGAATATTGCCAAGGTACAAAATTTGCGTATGCCCGCGTGTCACGAAGTGTTCGACGGATTGATGAATGGCGTGCTCCACGTCCCAGATGACACTGTCCACGCGGGCGAGCATCGGCGGGAAATTGATCAGCACTTTCGGAATCGGCAGAGCGAGCAGCGCTTCTTCCTTCCATTCCGGAATGGAAGGGGCGAGGACCAGTCCGTCGCTGTACATCAAGCCGCTATTGTCGACCCACGCCTGCAGTTGTTCCAAATCGGCAATGGCCCGGGGGAGCAGAATGGCCGTCACCGTATGTCCCATCTCGTGCAAACGATCGTGGAGTCCTGCCAGCAGCAGTTGATTGAAGGGAGTGTCGCCGGGCAAGAGCATGAAAAATCGCTTGCCTGACGTAATGAGCCGCGGCACTCGCTCATACCATTGGCTGATGGCTTGCTCTTTCGTTCGATACCCGCGCCGCCGCGCCGTCTCGAAGACGTCTTTGCGCGTCTCCTCCGACATGCCCGGCAACCCGCGCAGCGCTTTGGACACCGTATGAACGGTCAATTCCAGATCATTCGCGATGTCGAGCAGCGTCACCGTTTTCTTCCTCCGCATGCCCTCGCTCCATTCCTCGTTGTTCCATTTTCGATACGATTAGTGTAACAAAAATGAAACTATAATAAAACTTCATTCCATCCTATAATGGCCTTGAAATCGAGGCGAAGGGGTTGGAGGAATATGGGGAAATCTTACGCATTCCAGCATGATGTGCCGGTATATGCCGCAGCGGATATGATCGTGGCAGGCGGAGGGCCGGCCGGTACGGCTGCGGCGATCAGCGCGGCGCGATGCGGCAAGCGCGTCATCCTGCTGGAGAAATCGGGACAGCTTGGCGGCATGGGCACGCTCGGCAACGTGAGCGTCTTCATGCCGATCGGCAATGTAACGGGGATATACCGTGAACTGATCGCCGAGATGCTGGCCGAATATTTGCCCGATCAGCATGATACGTCCATCGCGCCGCAATATTCGCCGTTTCTGCTGCGCCACTATTTGAACGAGAAGATGCGCAAGGAAGGCGTGGACGTCATGTTCCACACCGATGTCGCCGGGGTCATGCAGCAATGGGGCAGGCTGCAGGCGGTCGTGGCGAATACGCGCGAGGGGCTGAGGGCGTTCGAGGGCAGCCAGTTCATCGATTGCACAGGAGACGCGCGGGTCGCGATCGATGCGGGCGTTCCGTACATGTCGGGACGGGAGAGCGACGGATTAACGCAGCCGATGACGCTCATGTTCATGATGCAGGATACAGGCAAGCCGGTAAAGCGGCTGCTGCCCGAGGGGTGCTGCACCTATAACAGCGTAGAAGAATTGCCGCAAGGCCGGCGCCTGTACTGGCAGAAGCAGAAGGATGGCCCGCTCCTCGTCAATATGTCCCGCGTCAAAGGCAACGGAGCCCGCATCGCCGACGTGAACGCAGCGGAGATTGAATCGCTCCGGCAAGTATTGTCCATCGTCGATTATTTGCAGCGCAACGGATTCGAGACTTACGCGTTGTCGCATGTGGCCGGTCAAGTCGGCGTGCGCGAGACGAACCAGATTCGCGGGCTGTATACGTTGACGGAGGAGGATATCGTCGGCGGGCGGCGGTTCGACGATGTCGTGGCGCAGACGAATTACGAGATTGACATCCATAGTCCCGACGGACAGAAGACGACCGATGAGCGCAAAGTGGACGGATACGATATTCCTTACCGCTGCATGCTGCCGGAAGCAGTCTCCAACTTGCTCGTCGCCGGAAGGTCGATCTCGGCTACGCACGTGGCGATGTCTTCGATGCGCGTGCAGGCGACCTGTTGTGCGCTCGGCCAGGCGGCGGGCATCGCGGCATCGCTGGCCATAGATAGTGATTGCGCCTGCAAGGACGTGCCGATCGGCGAGCTGCACCGGCTGCTTGGGCAGCAGGACGTGAGGCTTGTCGGGGGTTCGGCCGCAGGCTGACGCACAGGGACTGACGATTATGCCGGATTGCGGCTAATCATGGCCCGGAAGCCGGCGCGGTCTGCGGCGGCTTCGACCCGATGCATTCTCGAACAATGACGGAGAACGGCAAATACCGCTCCACATTTTCTTGAATGACGGAGAATAGCAGTTTTAATCTGTTCTCGTATTCGAATTCGGCAACCGATCGGTCCCTGCGACAATACGCACCATCACTTCATTTTGACAGTCGGCAGCGGTTATGGTAATCTGTCTACCAATTGGAGAATGAGCGGAAGCACCGCCCTTTACGCAGCTTGTTTGACGGAGGATCTTTGACCTTCGAAGAGCAGAACTGCGCAAAATGGGTTTTTTTGTTTTCGTTCGTGGACGTGTAGTCGGGGAGGGATAATCGTGTCAAAGTCGTTATTGTACGAAAGGACGTGGTATAATGAAGTTATCCGGGAGACGGACGGGAAGAACCGATACAAGGGGAGATCCCGATCCAAAGTCGAACAAATCAAGCTCGATCAGATTATGCAGGTTCTGTTCAAGCTTTCCAAAAAGGTAACGATTCCTTTATTGAACAGCTTGTTTGATGAACACTTTATTGCTGCCAAGGTTAAGGTGCATTATGGGAATTCTCATTTTGTCGACGATCACTTTGGACGCATAATCGGGGATTTATTTATCCGGGTTGAGCAAGGCAATCGGGTTTACAGGTACCATATCGAATTTCAAACGTTAAATGATATGTCAATGGTTTTACGCATGTTTCGTTATGGATATAATCGATATGGTGAATACGAAATTATTGAGAAGGAGGTTCATCTTATGATTAAAACGCTGTATGATCCCGAAGTTGAAAGACGAGGCGAGAGAAGAGGTGAAAGACGAGGCGAAATAAGGAAATAGAAAGCATTTTTCTGTTGCTGGAGGAGTATGGACCCTTGCCGAAAACATGGAAGCGAAAGATTGAGCAGGAAGAAAACATTGAAAGCTTGAATCAGTGGTTAAAGCTGGCGGCAACAGCAGGTTCCATCGAAGAATTTATCCGAAAAGCAAAGTAGGAGATGTTGAATCCATATAACGATCCGGCATCTCAGGCAGCCGAATTATTTTTGTTTGCGCCCAATCGCTCACAGAACTGCTTTCCTGGGGAGGTTGCGGTGTCATTTTATCGGTCAGTTCGGTTCTGGGAGTCGTCGGCGACCCCGATCTTGCCGTCTACGACGCGACGAAGGGTACAATCATTGCGGTGACCAAACAGACGAGGTGGTACGAACGCTCGTATTTCTTGCTTCGCCCGAGGCGTCGTTCATTTCAGCCTAAGAAAAAAACAAGGCAATTATATAATCACAATATTGTCAACAATCTTATCATTGACAAACGAACACGACGAAGAATATGATAATTGTAATGATCAAGGAAATACAACGAAGTCGGAGGGAGTGTCGATAGCCATTGGAAGGCTTCCAATTTGAAGAGCAAAAAGCAACTTCTCTGCGGCATAAGATTACGGACGATATCCGCAAAGCCATTTTTAAAGGCGATCTTAAGCCGGGCAGTCGGCTTCGCGAGGCGGAGATGTCCAAACAAATGGGGGTAAGCCGCGGTCCCATCCGCGAGGCCATGCGCACCCTGGAGCAGGAAGGATTGCTCTATTCCCATCCTTACAAGGAAACGATGATAGCCGAGATTACCGGTGAAGAGGTTTCGGAAGTGTTGATTCCCGTTCGACTGACACTCGAGCAGTTTACACTGAGCAAAGCGTTGCCGCTGATGAACGAAGATCATTATGATCATTTGCGCAGCATTATTGCCAGCATGAGAGCAGGCGCGGAGAAAGCGGATATTTATCAAATGGTAAATAGCGACCTCGCTTTTCATGAATATTTGGTGCAGTTGTCCGGGATGAGCAACATGGTCGGTATCTGGACATCGATCATCAATCGTATCCGGCTTTATTTCATCACACAGGTCGGCTCCTATTCCGACTTGAACATCCTGTGCAAGGAGCATGAGGATTTGTTGGAAGCCATTATCGAAGGGAAAGCAGACTTGGTGGCGAAAGCTTTAGCCGATCATATTCATAATGTGGACTTTGGGGTTTTGTACAATTAACAATTTTTCCAGGGGTAGATCTTTTGAAGCTTTTTGCGATTGCAGATCACTACGGAAATAGCTGGGGGATTCAAACCGACAAGGGCTTGCTTCCTGTTCCGGCTGTTCGGGAATCGGAATCCGACGGTACAGTCCCTCATTTTTTGATGGATCTGATCACAGGGGGAGAGGATGCGTTGGCGGCAACCAAACGGTTGGTTCTGCAAGGAGCTGATCAGCTATATCTCGCATCATATGACGCTGGAACCGGGCGACATCATACTGACGGGTACGCCGGAAGGCGCAGTGCTCGGTTATCCGCCGGAAATACAAGTTTATCTGCAGCCTGGGGATGAAGTAACGATTGAAATTGAAAAGCTCGGTTCGTTGACCAATCGTTTCGCAGGTGAATAAGAGAGAGCATCATGGTAGAGGAAAGGTTCCGGGAATGGCTTCGCTTTTATAATTGTCAACAATCCGAATATAGACAAAAGGGAGATGAGGGAAATGGAAATCGACAATCAACGGGAAAGTCAGAAAGCCCGCAAAATCAGCTTTGAAGGGGATGCCCTGCGCATGTCCATGGATTGGACCGTTGAGGATCTGGCCAGCGTGCAAGTGCTGGTCGAAAGTACCCAGGGGTCAAGCCACCCAAGCTCTTATCATTTGGGAGAATTAGTAAGCGAGATGGAGAAGGGCGTTTATCAACGCGGGGGCAAGCCGGCAATCTACACGACGACGGACATCTGCGACGGCGTGGCGCAAGCGCATAACGGGATGAATTATTCCTTGCCTTCCAGGGACATGATCGCATCCATGGTGGAGATTCATGCGCTGGCTACGCCCTTCGATGCGATGGTGCTGACGTCATCCGGAGACAAGGCCGTGCCCGCACACTTGATGGCGATGGCCAGGCTCAATATTCCGGCCGTGCATGTTCCGGGCGGCGCCATGGGGGCAGGTCCATGTCAGCGATCCAATGAAGAGTTGTGGCATATGAGCGTGGAAGTCGCCAATGAAACGATTACGGAAGAACAATTCAACGCTTTTCAACGATTTTGCTGTCCGACCAGCGGCGCCTGCCAGTATATGGGTACCGCCGCAACGATGCAGGTGATGTCAGAGGCGCTTGGGCTGGCTCTGCCCTGGACAGCGCTCATTCCGGCTACGAATGCCGAACTGCGGCGAGCGGCGCGCGCGGCCGGCCAACAGGTGATGCGGCTGGTTCAGGCAGGCATTACACCAGAGAAAATATTAACGCGGGAAGCGTTCGAGAATGCGATTATGGTACATTCCGCGATCGGCGGCTCGCTGAACGCCGTTATGCACCTCATTGCCATCGCTTCGGAAATCGGAATCAAGCTGGATGCGCAAACCTTCGATCGCATTCATCGCGATATCCCCGTCTTGGTGGATACGAAGACAGCGGGTCAATATGTGACCGAATTGTTCTGGTATGCAGGCGGCGTCCCCTTGGTGATGCAGGAACTGGAGCAGCACCTCCATCTGGATGCACTCACCGTAACCGGCAGAACGCTGGGGGACAATTTGGCCGAATTCAAGAACAACAAGTCGATCCGGGAAAACAGGACGATGGCCGAGGGATTTCTGGCGAACTATCGATTAAGCAGGCGCGATCTTATTTACCCGTTCAGCAAGCCATTTAAGTCGGAAGGCTCGTTGGCATTGCTGCAAGGGAATCTGGCTCCACAAGGAGCTACCATCAAGAAATCGGCGGTTGCCGACGATATGCAGGTGCATGAAGGTCCCGCCAAGGTTTACGACAACGAGCGCTTGGCCGTTGAAGCGGTCATTCAGAAGCAAATCACCCCGGGAGACGTCGTCGTCATACGTTATCAAGGGCCTAAAGCTACCGGGATGCCGGAGATGTTTTTTATGTCGGAAATGATCGCGTCGGACCCCGTGCTGTCGCATACGACTTCACTGGTGACGGATGGGCGCTTCTCCGGCGCCACGCGCGGCCCGTGTATTGGATATTTGGGTCCGGAAGCCGTGGACGGCGGGCCGATTGCGGTTGTCGAGAATGACGACCTGATTCGCATCGATATTCCGCAAAGATCCATTGAAATCGTAGGCATCAAAGGCGAAAAACGCACACAAGCAGATATAGCCGAAATTTTGCGGCAGCGCTTGGCAAATTGGACCCGACCGAAGATGCAGCACAAAGGGGTGCTGGGACAATATACGAAGCTGGCACGACCCGCTCTGGAGGGCGGCTCGTGCTCGTAATCCTCAAGCGCCTCGAACCCTGACGGATTCGAGGCGCTTGGCGCGTGCTGCTGGCTTACTCCGAACGCGAGAGGTTGTCGGTATTGCCGATTGCGACGGCTTGATCTCCCGACGTATAGGGCCGTCGACAGGGACGGCACCTCCGTTGCTGCCATTCCCGTCATAAGCTAGTAGAACGATTCTTAAGTAACGTTACTCAAACTCTGCAACCGGGTTTTGTCGGGTTAGGGACCACGTTCGCAGTCGCTGAGGTGCTGCAACCGGGTTTTGTCGGGTTAGGGACCACGTTCGCAGTCGCTGAGGTGCTGCAACCGGGTTTTGTCGTCTTTATTGGCCGGTCGTTGTCGTGTTGTAATAGCTGTTCGTGATCGTATTCTTGGCGGAAGAGTCGTTTTCTCCGATGAAACCGCCGACCGGCGCATTCCCTGTTACCGCTCCCGCCGCGTAGCTGTTGCTGATTCGTCCTCCTGATTGAGGCCGACGAAGCCGCCAATCGCACCCGGGCCGGTGTCGGCCAGTCCTGTTACGCTGCCTGTCACACTGCTGTTATCGACATCTCCAGCACTCCCGCCGATCAGTCCGCCCACGGATTCGGTGCCCTCCACCTGTTCCGAGACGCTGACCCCGGTCACCGTTCCTTCGTTGACGCCTGCCAGCCCTCCGGTATATTCGTCGCCTTTGATATGGACGTACGTCAGCCGGAGATTCTGTATGCCCGCATTGTCACCTGCATAACCGAGGAGCCATCTTTGCGGATGAAAATATACCCCTTGACTGAAAGGGGACTGTTTTCTTCCAGTCTGCGTTTCGGTATATTAGAATTAAGAGAAATCGGGGACGTCGAACATTGACGAAAGAATGCGAGGAACGATCCTTGAACAAACTGTCGGACAATCCGGGCGCCGCCGTTGCTTTATTCCGCAGCAAATGGCAGCCGCCCGAGAAGGTTGCTCATCTCTTTCGCAGAGAGCGGCCCTTGCGTCAGCTTGAAGCGGGATGGCATCGCAAGCTGACAACGGTCGCCGCTCCCGCCGGTTATGGGAAAACGACGCTGCTGCGTTCATGGGCGGGGCATCAGCAGCAAGCGGTCGGCTGGCTTCGACTGGATTCGGGCGATAACGAGCTGGCGAAGTTTCTCTGTTACATGGTCCGCGCATTTCCGCTCTTGTCCGCCGAATTCCAGGACACTTGTACAGAGCGGGTCATGCAGGCGGATCTCGCCCGATTGCCTGCCGAATTGGAAGCGATCGCCGCCGAGTGGATTCAGGCGCTGGAACGCAAGGAACGGCAAATGATGATCATCGTGGACGGATTCGAGCACATTCGCAATCCGGACATCCTCCGTTTCGTCACCTTGCTGCTGCGGTTTAGCCCGCTTCATGTTCACTTCGTGCTGTCAGGCAGACAGGTCTACGGAATCGGAGCGCAAGGAGGCATTGTCGGCGGAATCGGCGAAGGCGGGGCGATCGTCGCCCAGGATCTGGCGCTGACGCAGGAGGAATTGTATCTGTACGTTCTTCAGCAAACCTCCGTGCGCTTGTCCGAATCGGAATTGCGGGAACTGGCGGAGCGCGCGCAAGGCTGGTTCATCGGCATTCAGGCTTATCTTCCGCTGATTCGCGAGCATGGCGGCTTTCGCTCCGATGCCCGGCTGCACGACCTGGCCGAGCAAGGCGTGACCGAGTATTTCCATCATTTTGTAAGGGACGAGACGACCCCCGCCGAGCAGCGTGCGTTAATGAGCTATTCGGTCGCCCGGTCGCTCAACGCGGAACTGGCAAGCCGGTTGTCGGAAGGCCTCGTTCAGAAGGTGGCGTTGCCTGCAATCGTCCAGCATGCCCGGTTTATGTCCCCGCATCAGGAAACGCCCGGAACGTACCGGTTTCATCCGATGTTCGCATCCTATCTGCGCGCGCAATTGAGAGATGAAGACCCTGAAGCCTATGCCCGTTTGCTGCGCCTGTGCAGTGTGTATGAGGAAGAGGAAGGACGAAATTTGCAAGCGGCGGATTACGCGCTGGCCGGAGGAGAACGGCAGCGAGCAGCGGATTTATTGCTGCAAGCTTCTCCCGAGCAACTGCGCGGAGGAGATCTGCTGTCGACGCTGGCACGGTTCACGAAAGCCGAATTGATAAGCTGGCCCACGCTGGCCGTGCTGTACGCCAACGCGCTGCTGCATGCCCGCAGAATTCATGCGGCCGAATCGATCATCGGGCTATTGACGTCCGCTGTCGCGGACAACCCGGATGCGACGCTGTCCACGACGGGCGAACGAATGAGCGGCTATATTGCCGGGCTTCTGTCGATGGTCCATTTTTCCAAAGGGGAGACGGAGCTCGGCCGGTTCTACATGGAGCAGACGGGACGGGAATTGAAGGGTCCCGGCGTGCTTCATCGCACGCTGCTGCATATGAATCCCTACATGGCGCCGATCCTTCGAGGAAAATACGGCCATTACGGCATGCTGAAGTCGGCGCTGACGACTTTCGAGTATTGCGTGACGCGTTGGGGGGCGCAAGATGCCGCTTATGCCGTCATCTTGATTGGCTTGGGGGAATGTTACTACGAGTCGGGAAAACCCGGCTTGGCGGAACAGCGGTTGAATCAGGGGCTGCGGCTCGGCCTTGATCTGAATATACCGGAAATATTCGTTCCGGCTTATCTCGCATGGGCACAGCTCAAATGGCGCAATGGCGAGAAGGAAGCGGCATGGAACGCGCTGCGGGAAGCACGGGAACAGCTCTGCAAGCGCAAGTTGGGGAGCAAGGCTGCGGTGATCGACGCCTGCGAGATCAAGCTGCGCATCCGGGAGCACGATATAAAGACCGTGCGCAGGTGGGTCAGGCTTCCTTCCGTCCAGCCGGAGGAACCTCTGTCTCATGAGCGGATGTATGAATCGATTATTTTCCTGCGCGCCTGCATCTTCACCGGGAATCTGGCAGATGCGCTGACGTTCGGAGAAAAGCTGCTGCTGACGGCGTTGTCGGTCGACCACCCGCAAGATTTGATCGAAATCCATCTGTTGCTGGCGCAAGTGCACCTCAAGCAAGGCGACATGAAGCTCGCGCTGGACAAAGCGGATGTTGCGTTGCGGGAAGCTTGCGCGCAAGGCTATGTGCAGATGATTGTCGACGAGGGGGCCGCCGCTTTCCTGCTGCTGAACGAATGCCGAAAAAGGCTGCGGCGGCAGTCCGGATCGGAGCTGAGGAAGTTTATCGACAGCGTGATTCGGATGATGCCGGGCGACGCCCGGCTGGCGGCGGAAATCGCCCCGGCTACGGTCAGGCTGACCCGGCAGGAGAAGCGCATCTACTCTATGCTGCTTCAGAACGCATCCAACCAGGCGATCGCGGACGAACTGCTGATTTCCACCGAGACGGTGAAGAAGCATTGCCGCCAGGTGTATCGCAAGCTCGGCGTCACGAATCGCAAGATGGCGATTCAGAAGATGACGCAGTTGCAGACCGTGAACAAGGAAGTCTGATCGGTTGATTCCGGTCCGCTCGAATTCAAAACAGTCGTAAACCCGCAGAATGACCGGGTTCGCGGCTGTTTTTTGTTTGGGATACCAGCAACTGTAAACGAGCGGCCGTCGGATTGACGGGCGCGGAATTCTCGGTTGGGGGTAATTTCTTGCTCGAAAATACTCCCCCTAAGGGGAATAGACGGGGCCGTCGCACGAATGATAGATTTACAGAATGGGAACATGGATTCGGAATCTGTAGCTGAAGGAGAATGGTAATGATCAAAATAAATCGTGTCGAAAAAATAGCCATCCTGCTGCTGGCCGCGTTGTTGCTGAATCTGAACTTGCCGTGGCCCGGCGGCCCGGCAGCGGTATACGCCGCGGATGCTGCCTGCGACGATGCGTCCGGAGGACCGTGGATTACCATTACAACCGCAACAGAATTGTATGATATCCGCAACGACGTGGCCGCGCACTACAAGCTGGGCGGCAATATCGATCTTTCCGACTACGCGGACGACGACGCTGGGCAGGGCTGGTTGCCGATCGGAGACAGTTTGGCTCCGTTCATCGGCATCTTCGACGGTGCCGGATATGAAATAACCGGGCTGGTGGTCAATCGCGCGCAGTCGGAACCGATGGGATTGTTCGGTCGGATTGGCGCAGGGGGAATCGTGCGCAATGTCGTCCTGAGCGGAGGCAGCGTCACGGGAATCTCCAGGGTCGGCGCATTGGCGGGTTACAATGCGGGCCTGATTGCGAACGTGAGCGTTACAACGAGCGTATACGGCGTCAATCCGTTCGGTGGCAACGATCGCATCGGCGGCTTGGCGGGAACGCTGAACGAAGGCGGCAAGATCGCTTGTTCCCGGGCTTCGGGCAACGTTACAGGCGATGACGAAATCGGCGGGCTGGCGGGCAAAGTGGAAAACGGCGAAATCGTCGATTCTTTTGCGTCAGGCAAAGTGGAGGGCTGGTACAGCGTCGGCGGACTGGCAGGATACGTGGATAAAGACGGCATCGTCAGCGGCTCTCATGCAACAGGCGATGTCAACGGCTTTCAGAACATCGGCGGCTTGGCGGGCCAGCATTACGGCAGCATAAACCGCTCCTATGCGACTGGCGCGGTTGTCGGGACCAGCGATCTTGTTGGCGGCTTGGTCGGGTATCTGGGTGATATGGCCAGCATCGATCGCAGCTATGCAACAGGGCCGGTGACAGGCGCCAATAATGTCGGCGGGCTGGCGGGCGACAGCTCAATGGGGATCATCACCAGCAGTTACGCTGCCGGAGCGGTAAACGGCGTTCACGGCATCGGCGGCTTGGTCGGCAACGCCTATAGCGGGACGACGATTGCGCGGAGCTATGCCTCCGGCGCCGTGACTGGCGATAGCGCGCTCGGCGGTCTGATCGGATACAGCGGCGACGGGGATATCTCCAACAGCTACGCCGTCGGCGCGGTGACGGGCGCCGCAGATTTTGTCGGCGGGTTGGCCGGATTTCTCGAAAATGGGAGCATCGCCACCAGTTATGCTGCCGGTGCGGTGAATGGCGCTGCGGATGTGGGCGGCCTGGTTGGGTTTAACCATGACGGGACGGTCAGCGACAGCTTCTATGATCGGGAGACGACCGGACAGTCCGACGACAGCGGCAAGGGCACACCGAAGCCGACGACGGATATGAAGACAGGCGCAACCTTCATCGGCGCGGGTTGGGACTTTGCGGCGATATGGGGGATCCACGCGGTCCGCAATACCGGGTATCCTTATCTGGTTCCGCCCTATGTCGTGAGCTACGACGGCAACGGGAACGATGGCGGCAATTCGCCCGCTGCAGTTCTGTACGAGGCGGGCGACCCGGTTGTTGTGCCTGGCAACACGGGAAGCCTGGAACAGGACGGCCACACGTTCTCCGGTTGGAATACGGCGGCTGACGGCAGTGGCGACGCTTACGCATCGGGCGATTCGTTCACGATGGGGACGGCCAATGTGACGCTGTTTGCGCAATGGACGGAGGCCATCGCGCCTGTTGACAGCGGCGGGGACGATTCCGGCGATGAAGAGGAACCGGTTCGCAATGCGCGACTGATTGAAGACTCGGCCGTCGTCGGTCTGGCTCCGATCGGCATGATCGACAGACCAGGCCAAGCTGCCTTCGAGCAGGTTGATCTGGGTGCGAAGAAGCTGGGCGAAGCACTGTCATTGCTGCAGCACAAGCTGTCTCCTGTCTTGACGGTAGAGATCGACGATACCGCGCGGCTTGTACAAGTGAGAATGGCTGCCGACGCCGTCGGCGCTGCGGCCAGGCAAATGCCGGATACGGTCATCGAGATCAGGCTGAACACGGTCAGCTACGAGCTTCCTCTTCGCGCGCTCGATCTGGAGGCATGGGCCGACCGGCTCGGGACAACTTTGGACCAGATGCAGGTGAGTGTTGCGCTGGAACGCGCCGATGCGGCGGCGGAGGATGAGATCGGAAGACAGGCTGCAGCGGCGGGATTTCAAGTGGATGGCGCTATTCTAAGCTTCCGCGTGACGATGGATGCAAACGGGCAGTCGGAGGAAATGGCAGACTTCGGCACAACATACATCACCCGGGGGATCGTGACAGAGGGCGACACGGCGGGCAAGATTTTAACGGGCGTTCTGTACGATTCTGCGGAGAAGACCTTCTACTTCGTTCCGTCTTTTACCGGAGCTCGTCCGGACGGCACTGAGCAATTCGTGCTGAAGGCGCCGCATAACAGTGTATACACCGTGCTGGGTTCGGACGGAAAATCGTTTGACGACCTGCCCGGGCACTGGGCGCAGGCGGATGTGGAGCTGTTGGCATCGAAGCTGATCATTGCCGGGATCTCCGATCGTCTGTATGCGCCGGACCGGAACATTACGCGGGCGGAATTCACCGCGCTGCTCGTTCGTTCGCTCGGCTTCGCTGCACAATCCGACGGAGCGACGCCGTTCGTCGATGTGTACGCCCATGCCTGGTATGCGCCGGTTGTCGCGACGGCTGCTAAAATTGGCATCGTGCACGGGATCGATCCGACTCACTTCGCGCCTTATGAGAAAATTACCCGCGAGCAGATGGCGGTGATGATCGCGGGCGCAATTCGGGTGGCAGGCGGCCTTGACGTTGACACTGACGCGGGCGTGTCGCTCGCGAGGTTCACGGACCGCGCGTCTGTCGCCGCATGGGCGGAGCAAGCTGTCGCCGAGTGCGTCGCAGCAGGGATTATTCGCGGATTTCCCGATCGTACGATCGGCCCGCAGCGCCTGGCGACACGAGCCGAGGCTGCGGTCATGATGAAGCAATTTTTGCAGGCAGTCGGGTTTATCGATTGAGAGAGCGGAGGGCTTGAAAAATGGAGATGACGCATTGCAACGCGGCGAAGACGATCAAGTGGAACAGAGGCTGGTTGGCGGCTTTATTGCTATGGGCTTGCATTGTGCCGGCGTCCGGCGTGGCTGCGGGCGCGGTGCGGCAGGCGCCAGCCGACGTCCGGGGCAGCGGCAGCGGCGGCGTGCTGCAGATTGCCGCCGGCCTGGATCACTCCCTTGCACTGAAAGCGGACGGGACGGTCGTCGCATGGGGAAGCAATGCGAACGGTCAACTCAATGTCCCGGAAGATTTGAGCGGTGTTGTGGCTGTAGCCACCAGAGAGCATTATTCGTTGGCGTTGAAGGCAGGCGGGGCGGTTGTTGCCTGGGGGAACGGTCCCGCGACAGTGCCTGATGAAGCAAAGACCGGCGTAGTGGCCATTGCCGCGGGGAACAAGCATGCTTTGGCGCTGAAATCGGATGGAGAAGTCGTCGCATGGGGAGATGATACTTTTGCGCAAGCGACGGTGCCGGATGAAGCGAAGACCGACATCGTGGACATCGCCGCCGGAGCCTTGCATTCGTTGGCGTTGAAAGCGAACGGCAAGGTTGTCGCCTGGGGGCTTGACAATGAGGGGCAATCCACCGTGCCACTTGACTTGAGCGATGTTGTGGCGATTGCCGCCGGAGCGTATTATTCCATGGCGCTTAAGTCAAATGGCGAAATGGTGATCTGGGGAGACAATTCCGCAGGCCAGAAGAATGTGCCAGATGAAGCGAAGACCAACATCGCGGCCATCGCCGCCGGGAATCTTCATTCGCTTGCGTTAAGGTCGGATGGCACTGTGGTCGCATGGGGAGCAGTCAATCAACATCAGTCAGAAGTACCGGCGGGCCTGAATAACGTGGTCGCCATCGCTGGCGGAGAGGTTCATTCGCTTGCATTGAAGGCGGACGGCACGATCGTGGGTTGGGGCTATGATCAATCGGGGCAGGCGTCCCCCTCATTTAACTTGAATTCCCCCGTCAGGACCCAGGCGGTTGACGGCGGATACGCGTTTTCGCTGGCGTTGAGGTCGGACGGCAAGGTGGTTGCGTGGGGAGCTAATAGTTATGGCGCGACCACCGTGCCGGCAGGCTTGAACGATGTTGTCGCCGTCGCTGCCGGAGGCGACCATTCGTTGGTGTTGAAATCGAACGGAGAAGTGATTGCCTGGGGACGTTCGAATGAAGGTCAAACGACAGTGCCGGATGCAGCCAAAACTAACGTTGTGGCGATTGCGGCCGGATATAAGCATTCGCTGGCGTTGAAATCGAACGGCGAAGTGGTGGTGTGGGGGGACAACAATTCCGGTCAATCGACCGTGCCGGATGATGCGAAGGCCGGTGTTGTCGCGATCGCGGCAGGGCTCGCGTACTCGCTGGCACTAAAGTCGAACGGTAAGGTCGTGGCCTGGGGAAACGGCCCTGCCGTGCCGGCAGACTTGGACCATGTCATTGCGATTGCGGCAGGCGACAAATTTTCATTGGCATTGAAAGCGGACGGCACTGTGGCCGCCTGGGGGACGTTCAGAAAAGATTCTGCCGCCCCGCCGACCGGCCTTACTGGCGTTGTGGCGATCGCTGCTGGAAATGAACATGCACTGGTCTTGAAATTGGACGGTTCGATTGTTGGTTGGGGGTACAACAGCGAGGGCCAGCTTTCCATTCCGGGCAGCCTTCATGATAGCAAGATGATCTACGCCGGACTCAATAACTCTTATGCGCTGGCAGCGGACGGAACGTTGACCGCATGGGGCAAAAACAGCGGGGGAGCTTCGGATGTGGCAAGCGTCTCGCAGTTGAGCGGATTAACGCTGGATGTCGGCGCACTGGTCCCGACCGCTGTTCCGGACGCATACGAGTACAAGTATGTCGGCGCTTCCGTAACCAGTGTCCGCATTACGACAACGCTGGCCAACCCGGCCGCGGCCGCGCTGCTGGTCGATGGCCTTGCGGCAACGAGCGGCAGCGCGGTGGAAGTTCCGCTATCCTCGGATGCGACAACGACGATTACCGTACGGATAGAGCCGTATTTATCGTCGCCGGCCAGGACGTATACGGTGACGGTGTACAAGGATAAGACGTTCCCGACGATCAGCTTCGAACCCGACGGGAGCAATGACTGGAGCCGGTCAGCCGCGACGGAGATCACGGTGAGTGATGCGGGCGGGGAGAGCGGGGTGGACGTCGCGACCTTGCGGTACGCGTGGATGAACAGCGAGGACCCGCCGTCTGAATCGGATTGGGGCGACCTGTTTGCGAACGGAGATACGCTGACAAAAGACGGGGCGGACGGAGACTGGTATTTGCATGCTCGTGCATCGGATGGGGCAGGAAATGAAACGATTGCGACGACAAAGATATTTCGGCTGGACAACACGGGGCCGGGGGTCACCGTCACAATGGCTACCTATGACTTGCTCGCCTATACAGGAGATTCGTGGACGAATCAAGCGGTCTATGTACACGCGGAAGCTTCGGATGCCCTCAGCGGCGAGACGCCGCTCTCCTATTCGATGGATGGCGGTTTGTCGTGGGCGCTCTATTCCGGGGACCTTGTGCTGAACAGCGAAGGCGTGCATTCCATTCACATTAAGGCGGTCGATGCGGCAGGAAATGAAACGATCGAACAGCGCACGGTGAAGATCAGCACGAGCGGGCTTGTGCTGACGCCGACCCTGACGAATGTCGCGGACGGCAGCGACTATACGAGCGGCGAATGGACGAACAGCAGTGTCACTGTCAGCGTCTACGCACAGTCGGGAGCCAGCGGCCTTGGCAGCCTTAGCTATACGCTGGATGAAGCGCCCGAGCAAGCTTACACGAATGCATCACCGCTTTCGCTGGATGCGGAAGGGGAGCATACGGTTGTTTTCAAGGTCAGCGATACGGCCGGCAACATGCTCGATTTGCCGCTGGAAGTCAACATTGACAAGACGCCGCCTGTCGTCAGCTTTGGCACGAACGGGAGAGAATCTTTGGCGCATTCGGCTGCGACGACGGCAACCGTGAGCGACGGGGCGAGCGGGGTGAACGCCGCAACCCTGCAATACAAGTGGAAGACGACGGACGAGATCGAAGCCGCGTCGACGAGTGGCTGGACTTCGTTCGCGAACGGGTCCGAGTTGAGCAAGGATAATGCCGACGGCGACTGGTATTTGCATATTCGGGCGCAGGATCAGGTCGGCAATCCGGAGTATGCGGTATCGAATCGCTTCCGGCTGATCCATGCGACATCGGATGATGGCGGTTCGCCTCCCATCGCTGCGGGGACGAAACCGGCCATCGACCTGAACGGCGTTGCGCTGGACCCGGCCACCCTTGACTTGACGCAGCCTGTCATCACGCTCGAAGTGAAGCCAAGCGAGGGAGGAACCGCCTATGTAAGCCTGCCGGCAGCCATCTTGACCGCCTTCGCGGACAAGAACGCCAGCCTGCTGATCGAGATCAATACGCCGTACGGGAGCTATCAGGTACCGGTGAATCTGGCCTCGCTTATTCCCGGGCTGCAAGCGCTGCTGGCCGCCAATCATCTGAAGGCCGAGGACATCAGCTTCAAGATCACGTTGACGGACAAATCCGCCGATGCGGGCGTCCAATCCGCGGTTGCCGAAGGCCTGCCCCGGGGGAAAGCGCTGGGCGCGATCGTCGACTTCAGCCTGGAAATCGTGGATGCGAAGACGGGCCGGAAGATCGGCGCCGCTGATCATTTCAGCCAGGCGCTGACCCGGATGATCCCGATGCCGAAGAACATGACGGAGATGCCGAAGCTGTGGGGCGCTTACCGCTACAATGAGCTGACGAAAAAATTCGAATTCGTCGCCGCTACGAAGGTGCAGATTGAGGGCATCTGGTATGTGCTGATCCGCTCTTATTCCAACAGCATCTACCTGGTGGCTGAGAACGCGGTGAGCTTCACGGACGTAGCGAAGCACTGGAGCGAGCCGTTCGTCGGGCTTGCGGCGGCAAAGGGGCTGGTGGCGGGCGTCGGCGATGACAGATACGCCCCCGACCGGGCGGTTACGCGGGCGGAGTTTACCGCGATGCTCGTTCGGGCGCTGGGACGGAACGTTGCCATTGACAGCCCGATCGACGACGGGAAGGCGCCAACCACGGACGAGAGTGGCGTGGCAGCGAACGAAGGCGACAAGGCAGCAGACGTAGGCGGCGCGGCAACGGAAGGTTCAGACACCCCCGGCGCCTTGCCTTACATCGATGTGCAGCCGGGCGCATGGTATTTCGCGGAAGCAGCCGCGGCGAAGAAGCTCGGATTGCTGGTCTTCGCGAGCGGCGACCGCTTCAAGCCGAATCAGCCGCTCACCCGCGAGGAGATGGCGAGCATGCTGGCGGCCGCGGTCAGGCTGGAGCAGCTTCCGGTGAGTGACGAGAATGCCAGTCTGTCCGAATACAAGGACATCGGAAGCGCAGACGCGGCTTACCTGGAGGATATTCGCTTGATGGTAAGGCTCGGCATCATGACAGGCACGGGCGCACACCGGTTCGATCCTAAAGGTGAATCGACGCGCGCGCAAGCGGCAGTTGTGTTCGTCAAGACACTGCAAGCGCTTGGGCTGATCGACTGAACGCACGACCTTGAAGGGGAACCTCGCGGGGTTCCTCGGACTGCCGGGGAGACCTCGGCAGTTTTTTTATTGTTTAGGAAATTATGCTCGATTCAAAATTGTGGATAACTGACCGATGAAATAAGGGGAGGGGTTGGAATGAGCACAAAACCTGAAACATGGAAAAAGCGAGGGGTCGTTAAACAAATCCTAAAAG
>Ga0206106_100446_pt1 | contig 32345 bp, 28 predicted proteins | sample 1B1ome_FD_148677 | JGI IMG/M metagenome (GOLD analysis project Ga0206106, IMG submission 148677) | Enriched microbial communities from leaf-cutter ant dump, University of Wisconsin, Madison, United States - 1B110A | ecosystem: Environmental > Terrestrial > Nest > Insects nest > Nest dump | place... | reverse complement strand
TTTATCCACCAAGTATAATCTCCCGGAGGGAGAACCGCTTGGTAGCATAAATAGCCCTAAATGCCCCCATGCGTGCCGTAGGTACGCCACAAAACCGCATTTATTGCAAAGGGTAGCTCCTAACGGGGCATAAGGTGGTTGGGTCATTCGATTTTCTACCAAGCTATAGTGCCTACGGCACATTCTGAAAAAGCAGTTGTTAGATGGAATTCCCACAGATAAAAAATAAAAAATCTGTGCCCATCTGTGCCATCCGTGAGAGATTACCTGTCTGTGAGAAACTCACTCCCACACCTTTTTCCAGGAAAGCATAATCCCGTAATTATCCCGGATCAGGTCACCCTGGTCAATCCCCACATGAAGCTGGATAAAACCGCCCTCCTCCGGAAGCGGAAGTGTCATCCTATGGGCAAACGAAAGCTGATTAGCCGTTTCAGGCAGAATATTGGCACTGGAACCGAAGTTTTTACTAAAAGATACCCTCGTTTCCATTTTTACACCCGAAAGCTGCGTGAGCAGGCCCACGTACCCCGCTTTGATATTATTATTATTGGCAAAGTAGTTACTGGCATCAATCGATTTTTCATCGCGGATCTCCGGGTTCGGGATCAGGAAAGGCGAGCCCAGGGTCTTGCCCTCATACGACCACCCGTCTACATACTGCGAATGGCTGAAATAAAAATTCTGGTTACGCCCGTAGTGCCGGCCGTGATAGCCCAGCAGGCGCAGCAGTCCCGAGCGGTACATTCCCTGATTCGTGGTATGCACAAACTCCACCACCATACGCCGGAACCAGCCCTCTGGTTTCCGCGAAGCCAGGGAGATTCCGTACACGCCGTCGTCCAGGTTACCCAGGCTGCTGAAAGTCTGCCCGGTTTCAAAAGGCAGCTGCTTATAAAACAGCCAGCGGTAGCTGCCCATGTCCAGCTCCCCGCCGATATCCACCTGCCCCAGGTGATTGCCGTAACGGTTTTCAAAATCAAAAGAAGCCACCTTGGCTGAATCACGCGGCGGGTTATGAAACGGGAAGACCACGTCACGATATACGTTCCAGCCCGAAGCAAAACGCTCATTGATGGTCAGCCAGCGATCTTCAGGAACACTGTATTTGGGTTTGCCTCCCCACTGTACATGATGTATCACCCCCCCGTAAAGCCGTACACGCCCCTCGGGCCGGCCCACACGTGCATAGAGCGACTTCTGATGGAGATAATACCCTTTTACATAGGTCTGATCACCAAACCAGGCATGAGTAAAATGGCCTTTTATTCCCAGGAACCCGTTAGCCAGGTTGATGTACTCAGGAAGGGAAAGTTCAATACCGGGCAGTGGCAGGGCGTTTCCCGACCAGGTCATGGAACCGCTGCTGAGGGTGGTGTCTCCCAGGCCCTGCACCTGTTTCTTCCGGCCCGCCAGTAGGCGGAATTTACCCATACGGGCGGCCACGAAGGCCTCGGGAAGCATCAGCCGGGTTTGTTCACCTACCATGGTCACCATTTCCAGTCCGGCACTAAGCTTGACAAGCCGGTCAGAGGTATCTTCTTTGGTGTATATTCCGTGCCGGAAGAAGAAGGTATTGCCGGAGTCGGGCACTATGCCGAACTGGTTGCTCCGTATCCAGAACGGCGCGCGGTTATTCAGGGAATAAAGGCCTCCGAACTCAGCCGTATAGGTCACCGGGCGACCTGACTGGGCGTGCAATACTCCCGTGGAGAAAACTCCCGCAATAAAAAAGATAATCCTGAATAGCTTCACAGGAGGGTATAACTCAAATTTCAAGCCAATACATCCGGTCAGGCTCAATATTTCAAAAGTTAAGAGGATGGGAACCAGTACCTCTCTCGCCCTTCGACAGGCTCAGGGTGACAGTGGTTACGCATTGGATGCCACTGTCACCCTGAGCTCAGCCTGTACTGAGCCTGACGAAGTATCGAAGGGCGAATGAAAATAAAATTATACAAAATCAATATTATCTTTATAAAAACACTCACCCACCCCCATTTTTCCCTAACTTACCTAAAATTCCCACACACCTCCAATGAAAACCTACTACGTCTACCTCCTCGAATGCGCCGATCACTCCTATTACATCGGAATCACCAATAACCTCCAAAAACGACTTTGGGAACACGAATCTGCCCAGGATGAAGACGCCTATACTTTTTCACGAAGGCCCGTAGTGCTGAAATGGTTTGAAGAATTTACCAGCGTTCATCAGGCAATAGAGACAGAGAAACAATTGAAAAGATGGAGCAGGAGAAAGAAACAGGCACTTATTGAGAGGGATTGGGAAAAACTGAGCGCTTTTTCAAGAAATTATACGCAGTTTGGGAAGTAGGGGGAGTAGGACATCAGAGGGTTAGAAGTTTTCTCTCTCGCCCTTCGACAAGCTCAGGGTGACAGTGGTAACCTTTACTCTAATAGTAACATATTGGCGATAACGCCTGCTACTGTCACCCTGAGCTCAGCCTGTACTGAGCCTGACGAAGTATCGAAGGGCGCAAGCCTTAAAATATCCCCCTACGTCTTCATCTTCTTTTTCTTCGCCGCCGGAAACAGCACATTATTCAGAATCAGCCGGTAACCCGCCGAATTAGGATGCAGGTTCAGGTCCGTAGGTTCTTCGTCTACAAAATGCTGGTAATCTTCCGGGTCATGGCCGCCGTAGTAGGTCCAGAAACCTTTGCCGGCCGTGCCGTGGATATACCGTGCTTCGCCTAACTCGCGGTTCTCGGCCAGAATCAGCACTTCCGACTTAATAAAAGGCTTACGAAAAGCAGTAGTTTGCCCCATAAACCCTTTGATTACGCTCTGGTGATTCTGGGTGAGCATGGTGGGTATCGGGTCATATTTGGCCGAAAACTCGAAAAGGTTAAAGAAATCGTTTCCTTCTACCACGCCGCGCTGCTCCTGGCGGTGGTCAATGCTTGAAAATTCTACTTCATACGGGTCTTTCACCAGCTTAAAATCTTTGAAGGCAAACGTAGGCTCAAAATTCAGCTTTTCATCAGCTTTGGGGTCCATACCGTCGCCATCATACATCCGCTCCACAATATCTATTCCTTCTGCCGCAATCGCAATTTCAAAGGTATCGGTGGCGTTGCACATGGCAAACATATACCCACCACCGTTCACAAACTCCCAGATTTTTTTGGCTACCGCCCCCCGCAGTTGCGACACCTTCTCAAACCCGTGCTTGCGGGCTATTCCTTCCAGCTCCCGCTTCTGATCCTGGAACCATTTCCGCTGGGCATGTACAATAAATTTACCGAACTGCCCGGTGAAATCTTCGTGGTGCAGATGCAGCCAGTCGTATTCCGGCAGCTTGCCTTCCAGCACTTCGTCGTCATATACTTTATCAAAAGAAATCTCGGCGTAAGTCAGGGCCAGAGTCACGGCGTCATCCCAGGGCATGGCACTTTTTGGGGTATAAACTGCTATTTTAGGTGCTTTCTGGAGCTTTATGGCATCCATATTGGCATCGGGGTTGCGTACTATGGCCAGCACGCCGTCGGCATCCGCATCTGAAATAATCTCATAGCTCACCCCCCGGATCACACATTCATTGATAAAATTCTGGGTCACGGGCAACAGGAAACTCCCGCCCCGGTAATTCAGCAGCCAGTCTATTTCCGTATCATAATTCTTCAATACCCAGAACGCCACACCGTAGGCTTTGAGGTGGTTAGTCTGGGTTTCATCCATGGGAATCATCAGTTGATTAGCTGACGCCCCCCTGAAAAGACCTAAAAATATGATAAGCGGCAAAATGGCTCGTTTCAAGTGCTTGTTATTTACCATCCGACTTCTGAACTTTGCATTAATAACTGCGATGACTACCGGATATTGCGGTGATCATCATTCAAAGTTAATTCCAATAAAGGGAATTTCATTTATGAACATCAAAGAAAACATACTCGAAGGCCTCCGATCCATCAATTCCAACCTCCTCAGAAGCGTGCTGACCAGCGCCATCATCACCTTCGGCATCATGGCCCTGGTGGGGATTCTCACAGCCATTGAAAGCATGCAGGGGGCCATCGACAAGAGCTTTGAGGGCATGGGCATCAACTCATTTGACATTACCTCCCGTAACGACTTCTCCCGACGCGTAGGCGGCCGGGCCGAAAAACCGGTAAAACCCATTTCTTTCCGCGATGCCGGGGAGTACCGCGAGCGTTTCTCCCGTTCGGAGTCGGCCATTATTACCATATTTACCACGGCTTCCGGCGCCGAGGTGATCAAATACCAGAACGAGAAGTCGAACCCCAACAACTCCATTATCGGTGTAGACGAAAACTATATCGGCCTGAAAGGCTACAAAATACTGGAAGGCCGTAACATCACCGAAACCGACCGCACCTACGGCAGCAAGGTAGCCGTAATCGGCTTTGATATTGCAGAGAAGTTCTTCCCGGGCGGAAAAGCCATAGGCAAAGACCTCCTGTTCCTGAGCGACCGCTATACCGTGGTAGGCGTGCTGGAGAAAAAAGGCAGCATGACAGGCGGCAACGACGACCGCCAGGCGCTCATCCCGCTGGAAGTGGCCCGCAACTACGACACCCAGGGTACCTTCGCCTACACCGTCACCACCTCCGTACCCAACGCCACCGACCTCGACGAAGTGATGGCCGAGGGCACGGCCATGATGCGGCTGGTACGCGGCGACCGCCCCTACGAAAAAGACTCCTTTGAAATAGAACGCGCCGATGCCCTGCTGGGCGAATTCAATACCGTCACCGGCTACATGCGGATCGGCGGCTTCGGCATTTCCTTCATCACGCTGCTGGGCGCCTCCATTGCCCTCATGAACATCATGATGGTATCGGTCACCGAGCGTACCCGCGAGATCGGCATCCGCAAAGCCCTGGGCGCCTCCCCGGGCAAGATCCGCTTCCAGTTCCTGATGGAAGCCGTAGTAATCTGCGCCATCGGCGGACTGGCCGGAGTAATCCTGGGCATCTCCGCCGGCAACGTGGTATCCTATATGATGTCGCAGGGCGAAGGCTCCTTCACCGTGCCCTGGAACTGGATCTTCATGGGACTCATCGTCTGCATCATTGTAGGGCTGATCTCCGGCTATTACCCGGCATACAAGGCCTCCAAGATGGACCCGATCGAGTCGCTGCGGTATGAGTAAATGGACAATGGACAGTTGACAATGGACAATGAATAACAGAGAGAAAAAACGTCTGAAAAATTTGTTACCTAACGTTTCCGGCTCTACTTTTGCATTCCCAAACGCGACGCCCGGGTGGCGGAATTGGTAGACGCGTTGGTCTCAAACACCAATGAGGTTAAACTCGTGCCGGTTCGATCCCGGCCCCGGGTACACTCGGGATTTTCATCCCAAAACAGAGCGGACTGGCCGATACCGACCAGTCCTTTTTGTTTTATTCCCGGTATGTTATGAGAGAACACCGGGTTGGTCGAAGGTGTTCTGTCCCTACCTTCTGAAAACGTGATATCATATTTGAACACCCCCTGTTTTTGAACTATATTTGTCTAATAAAGCCAAATCTGATTCGTCTAAATTCAGTGACACGCTTGACAAAAGTTGCTGCAATTGCTCTACTGAAGTAGCACTGGCAACAGGTCCGCCAATGTTGGGCCGAGCCGACAACCAAGCCAATGAAACTGCTGCCGGTACGGTGTTGTGTTTTTCAGCAATTTCATCTAAGGCATTTAAAACGTTTAGCCCCTGTTCGTTCAGGTATTTTGCGGCGCCTCGTCCACGCGGGCTTTTCTTATAATCGGCTTCTGAGCGATATTTCCCGGTCAGAAAGCCTGCTGCCAATGCGTAATAGGGAAAAACGGTTAGCTGGTGTTCAGCAACAATTGGTGCATAATTACTTTCGTAATCGTTCCGTTCTACCAGGTTATACAATGGTTGCAATACCTGGTATTTTGCTATATTATTTTTATCTGAAAATTCTAAAGATTCTTTCAAACGCCCAGGTGAAATATTGGAAACGGCAATATGCTTTACTTTCCCGGCTTTAACCAATTCATCAAACGTTTCTAAAATCTCTTTAACTGGCGTTTTTCCATCGTCATAATGCAAATAATACAAATCAATGTAATCGGTTTGCAATCTTTCTAACGATTTTTCAACCGTTTCCAAAATATGCTTGCGGCTGTTATCGATTTCATGTACTCCGGTCGGTCCACCCACTTTGGTAGCGATAATTACCCGGTCACGATTACCACGAGCTTTCATCCATTTTCCGATGATGGTTTCCGATTCTCCACCTGCACCGCCGTCGATCCAATACGAATACATATCGGCGGTGTCGATAAAGTTAAATCCTGCGGCTATAAAAGCGTCCAATATTTCAAATGATTTTTCTTCGTCTAAAGTCCATCCAAAAACGTTTCCTCCTAAATTAAATGGTGCTACTTCTAAATCTGCTTGCCCTAATTTTATTTTTTTCATTATATGAATAATTTTTTGCCTACTATTTTTTAAAGATACTGAAATAAGTGCTCAAATGGCTTTTCACAAAAGTTAACAAACCACCAAGATTCCAAATACTTAATCCAAATTATATGTTGATGAAACGGCATATTTTCCACCTCCTGTAAAGATTAATCCTAATCCTCCAAAAAGGAACAACGCAATTCCTTCATGTAACCACGCTCCTGATTTCCCGAGAGCGAAAAGATGATTAATAAGCTGCCGTAAAACGTTCCTGATGATGTCTGGGTTGTTCGATTTCGTCGATTAAAACAACTGCCAGGTCCTGAGGCGAAAGTCTCGAAATATTGTTTTCATCAAAAACCGGGTGATCTTTACCCAAGCGATATTTCCCGGTTCTGCCTTCGGTAACGCCCGGATGCATTTCAATTGCCGGACTGAAAAATGCCCAATCCAGGTCTTTTTCTTCTTTTAAAATGTTCAGATAATCCCGCGCAGCCGTTGCTCCCGGTTTGATTTCCGGCGGAAAGTCCGCTGAATCTACCAATTGTGATTTTTCATCGGCATACAAACTTCCGGCACCGCCCACGACAATCAGTCTTTTTACTCCGGAATCTTTCACAGCCTGCTGAATCGCTTTTGATCCTGCCATAAAATCATCGTAAATATTGGGGTTAGTCCAACCGGCATTGAACGCACTGATGACCGCATCTTGTCCTTTCAAAACTCCGGAAAGTTCGTTGATGTTGTTTATATCTACAGACACTTTCTTCACTTTTTCGTTGGTAATTTTATCAACATTTCTGGCAAGAGCTGTTACCTCAAACCCTCTGCTTGTTGCTTCCTGAATTAAATTGGAACCTACAAACCCTGTAGCTCCGATGATGGTTAATTTTTTCATTATTTATCTGTTTTTAATTTTGTAATACTTTTTGTTACATTTATGTTTAAAAAAATTATTTGAATTGATCAACAAATGATTTTAATGATTTCTTTTCGAGCGCATTAATTACAATTTCATCGATTTCATTGAATAATTTTTCTAATTCTATATTGATTTCTTTTCCGACAGGGCAATTCGTACCATCACAGGTATTTTTCTTTCCCAGAACATTGGAATTTCTCACTGCTTTGAATACATCTGCCATAGAAATTTCACAACTCGATTGACTCAGCATCGAGCCGCCTTCTTTTCCCTTTTTACTCATCACCCAATCTTGTTTGTGCAATAGGGAAAGTTCTTTTCGCACCATGACCGGATTGATATTGATGCTTTCCGCAATCGATTCAGAACTTAGCCATTGGTCGGGATATTTCGCCAATAACGTTAGAATATGGATGCTGGTTGCAAATCTTACGTTGTTCATAATGATGCAAAGGTAAGGCATTTTATATTGTAACAAAATATGTTACAATATAAATTTTAAATTTTACCTCTAAATAAATAAAGTCAAAATTGCCTGAAATCAACTATTTTTAAGATAGTCTCTCAAAACGTATTGCAAGATACCATTATTTTTATAATACTCGATTTCTATAGCCGAATCCATACGGGCTTTGACCTTAAATTCAGTAATTTTTCCGTCCGGATGTGTGGCTTTTACATTCAAAATCTTATGCGGCACCAAATGGTCTGCCAATCCGGTGATGTCAAAAGTTTCCGTTCCATCCAAGCCGAGACTTTCTGCATTTTGTCCGTTCGTAAAGACCAGCGGAGCCACTCCCATTCCCACGAGATTGCTGCGGTGAATTCGCTCAAAGCTTTCCGCAATGACAGCTTTGACCCCTAACAGATACGCTCCTTTTGCCGCCCAGTCACGAGACGAACCCGAACCGTATTCTTTTCCTGCTATTACCAATAATGAAGTATTGTCCTTTTGATATTCCATGGCGGTTTCATAAACCGTTTTAACTGCCCCGGTCGGAAAGTATTTACTAAAGCCCCCCTCTTTATCTACGATTTTGTTTTTGATGCGTACGTTGGCAAAAGTACCCCGCATCATTACCTCATGATTGCCCCGGCGCGACCCATACGAGTTAAAATCAGCTTTTTCAACTCCGTTCGATACCAGATATTGACCGGCAGCACTATCTTCTTTAAATGAGCCGGCAGGTGAAATATGATCTGTGGTTACAGAATCACCCAAATACAAAAGCACGCGGGCATGGGTTATGTCCGAAACCGGACCTGGCATAACACTCAGATTTTCAAAAAAAGGAGCTTCTTTGATATAAGTTGATTTGTTATTCCATTCAAAGTTCTCGTTTAAAGTAACCTCTAAATTTTGCCAATCTGTGGAGCCGTCAAAAATAACATCGTATACTTCCTGAAAATCACTTTGTTTTACACAATCGTTGATGGTTTGAGCAATCTCCTCTCTACTTGGCCAAATGTCTCTCAAGTATACCGGGTTTCCGTTCGGATCATAGGACAACGGATCATTTATCAAATCCACATCCACTCTTCCTACTAAGGCATACGCCACTACGAGCATCGGAGACATCAAAAAATTCATTTTAACCTGCGGGTGTACCCGGGCTTCAAAATTTCGGTTTCCCGAAAGTACCGAAGCCACTACCAATTCTCCTTTATCAACGGCTTCAGCTATGTGCGGAGGCAGCGGACCGGAATTCCCGATACAGGACGTACATCCGTAACCCACGGTATGAAAGCGCAGAGCTTCCAGGTCACTGCTTAATCCGGAACGGTTTAAGTATTGGGTAACGACTTTAGAACCCGGAGCCAATGAGGTCTTGACCCACGATTTGGTTCTCAGGCCCTTTTCAATGGCGTTGCGGGCCAAGAGTCCGGCCCCCACCATTACAGCAGGGTTGGATGTATTCGTACAACTGGTAATGGCTGCAATAACGATACTTCCGTCACTTAGCAAAAACTCCTGATTTTTATATTTGATACGCACCGACTGCATCGTGTCCTGTACCACTTCGAGTGAGGATGCCTTTTCCATCGGAACTTTCCCGAAGGTAAATTCCGTGCCCGAACCTCCCTCGGCCAGCCAGGCGGATTCCTTTCTCTGAGCAGGGAGATGGTAACTCCGTTGGAATTCTTTGTTCAGCAGATCGGTAAACTGACTTCCTAAATTTCTAACCAAAATTTTATCCTGAGGGCGCTTCGGGCCTGATACGGTGGGTTCTAAAGACGATAAATCAAACTCCACCACCGACGAATACACGATTTCTTCTTTTCCGGTCCGCCACAGCAGGTTTTCTTTACAATATTCCTCTACAATTTTGATTTCCTCAGCTGTACGGTTGGTGGCGTGCATATACTCCAGGGTACGGTCATCAACCGGGAAGTAAGTAACCGTACAACCGAACTCAGGCGACATATTGGCTATGGTTGCTCTGTCGGTTACGCTCAGAAGGTCTAATCCATCACCAAAAACTTCAACAAATTTCCCTACTACACCCTTATCCCGTAGTACTTTCGTAATGGAAAGCACCATATCGGTGGCAGTACAGGTATCCGGAATTTTTCCCGATAATTTTAGTCCGATAACTTCCGGACAGGTAAAGAAAATCGGCTGTCCTAACATGGCAGCTTCGGCCTCAATACCCCCGGCTCCCCAACCCACCACTCCAATTCCATTGACCATGGGTGTATGTGAGTCAGTTCCGACCAAAGTATCCGGAAACAACCAACCGTCACGAGCAATAATCCCTTTAGCGAGATATTCCAGGTTAACCTGGTGGCAAATTCCCATTCCGGGAGGAACAACGGTAAAATTTTTCAGCCCTTTTTGAGCCCATTTGAGCAATTCGTAACGTTCTTTATTTCTTTCGTATTCCAATTCGACATTTTTTCCGTAGGAATAATCCGTTCCGTAATAATCTACCTGAACCGAGTGATCTATGACCAAATCCACAGGAATCGCAGGATTAATTTTTTGTCCGTCTTTTCCGTGACGTACATATTCAGCCCTAAGTGATGCCATGTCGACTACAGCCGGGACCCCGGTAAAATCCTGCATCAAAATTCGGGCAGGTTTAAACGGTATGTCTTTATCGACCGGTTCGGGAGACCAGTTACTAAGGGTTTCTATGTGCTCATCGGTAATACTGAAACCGTTATAATTTCGTAACACATTTTCCAGGAGTATCCTGATACTAAAAGGGAGACGATCAATAGTCCCGTCGGGCATATCTTTTAACGAACAGTAGTTATAGACCTGCCCGTTTACATTGATTTTATTTAAATACTTTGGGATTAATGTGCTCATAACTATTTGGAGGTGTAAAGACGCTAAAAAGTCAAATGAACCAAATTTAAACAGTTTCTGTATACTTCCCTATACGTATTCAGTTATTTAGAATTGTTGAAAATTATATTATTCTTAATTGTTGTAGCATTGTAATTATTGCAAACCAGCAAATACCTTTTTGTACAAGTTTCGAATTTTTTTATAATGAATTATAAGGCTCGCAAACCCTGTAATTCATTAACCGAACGGTTTAATCCTTCACAAAAGCAGTGTCGCTAAGTGTTTTGATAAAAGCGATAATATCTTCCTTTTCCTGTTCTGTCAATGCTATCCTGTTCCCGTTTTCTTTCAGGAATGGGTCGAGATTATCAGCATACGGAACACCGGAATGAAATGCCACTTGACCAATCCTGTAAGGATAGCTTACCTTCTACATTAGTGTTTTTTTCATTTTTTAAACAATTTTATGCCCCCTACTCTACTTATTTGAATTTCTTTTCAGATAAATAATCGTAGCTTGATTTAATACTTTCAAAGATATTTCCTTTGGTGGTGTCTTGTTCCACAAACCACTGTTCCAGGCCCGCTATCTTACGAGCCGCAAAAATTTTATCGAAGTCAATAGTTCCATGTCCCACTTCCGTAATGTCTTTACTACCTGCTTCCATATCTTTTACATGCCATAGCGGAAATCTGCCAGGGTATTTTTCAAAATACTTAATTGGGTCGTATCCCGCTTTTATAATCCAATATAAATCCAACTCAATTTTAACCAGATCGGCGGGTGTATTTGTAATAATATGGTCGAAAACAAGGGTGGAATCATTATACTTTTTAAATTCAAAATCGTGGTTATGATAGGCAAACTGAATACCTGCCGACTTCGTCACTTCGCCTGATTTGCTCAACAAGTCGGGGAGCATAGCGTAGGTTTCGTTGTTTTGTTCCTTCGGAAATAAGTAGGGACAGACCATATATTTAGCACCAATTTGATCTAAGTCCTCTACGGCTTTGTCCCAGCCATCGGTTAACGAACCTTTCGATTTCATACCAATGCCAGCCGGATGGTGCGAGCTTACTACTTTTATTCCTGTATTTTTAAGAATTGTTTTAAACTCATGGGTTGTTTTGCCGAAAAAGGTGCCGTTATACCCATATATTTCCAAATCTTTGTAGCCAAGTGCAGCTACTTTTTCTAAGGTGCCTTCTAAGTCTTTTGCCACAAATTCCCGAACTGAAAAAAGTTGTAATCCCATGGATTTTACTTTCTTGCCGGTGGCAAACGCCTCTAAGTGACTTATGCCGGCCACACCCACACCTAATGCTTTTAAAAATTGTCTCCGTTCCATTGCTTACTATAGTTAAGATTGAATAATTTGACTCATTGCCCTCAAACACAAGACGATCAGATTAATACCCGAAAGAAATTAATCCGGTCCTGTTTGATAAAGTTTTTCTAAAGATGATAATCTGTTCCTTTGCTGTTAAAACATAAATGCAAAATAACCTTTTATAAAAAGCAGTATCTTTAACCAGATTTTCCATTTTTTGCACTAAATTGTTATGATAATTTAAATTAAAGTGGAAAGCAGGAAAACGACGGCCAAAAAAATAGCACTTGAAGTTATTTCAACCAGGTTGGGGAGTTCTTTAGTGTTAAAGCATTATCGTGCGGAGGAATCATGTTTAAAACTTTCATGGCATTTTCATCCGGAAATTGAACTGGTTTATATACCCCGGGGAAAAGGGAGACTGTATATTTCCAATGTGGTAAAACCTTACGAAAACGGGGTAATTATTTTATTACATTCTAACATTCCTCATCGGTGTTTTGATTTTGGGTTTGAAAATAAGGTGTATGAAGAATATCTCGTCCAGGTTTTGCCTGATAAACTGGATACTGTGTCAGCCATATTTCCCGAGTTTGAAAGGGTCAATCAGATGTTGATGGCATCCAGGCAAGGTATAATTTTACGTTTACGGGAAGAACACTTTTATTTTCATCAACATTTTGAAAAACTTTTCAGCGTACAGCCCATAGAACAATTATTCGTTTTTCTTGAAATTCTGCACCTGATGTCAAATGAAAACTACACCAGTATAGAAGCAACTGTAAACACGCAAATGCCCTCTTTGAGTATTGAGCGTATTGATAAGGTTTTTAGTTTTATTGCCGATCATTTCATGAATGACGTTCGTAGCCGGGATGTAGCACAATTGCTGAATTTTACTGATTCTTCCTTTTGTCGTTTTTTTCAGAAACATACACAAAAAACCTTTAAAGAAGCATTAAATGAGTATCGGCTTGCTCATGCTTGTAAATTATTAGCTCATACTGATAAAAGTATAGAAACTATTGCCTACGAATCAGGTTATGGAAGTCAGTCTTTTTTCAATCGAATGTTTAAACGGTTTAATGGCGTAACCCCTTTAGCTTATAGATATGAATGGCAGATAAAAAACAAAAATTAGATAGATGTTTTGATATTTCGAAGTTAAAACTATTTTATCGATTTATCCCATGTCAAAATTTCCGGTAGAATAAAAACCACCTTTTTACAGGATTGACTCGTACAAAGGCCATGCCGTTACCGGCAAATAAATACAAAATACTAGCAACTATTTATTGTATATTTGCCTGTATCGGCATATATAATCAATAACAATGCACTATATTTCAGTAAGTGAGTTTGCCAGAAAATGGAATATTCCGGAAAGAACGGCCCGGAATTATTGCGCTACAGGCAAAATAAAAGGAGCTTTTTTAACCGGTAAAACCTGGAATATTCCGGAGGATGCGAGATTACCTGAGAAAGGAAATAAGAAGAAATTCAGTAATAATGCTTTGCTGCATCGCCTTAAAGAGGAGAAAGAAATGAAGCTGGCGGGGGGCATTTACCACCGTACGCAAATTGACCTGACCTACAATTCAAACCGGATAGAGGGAAGCCGCTTAACCCATGATCAAACACGCTATATTTTTGAAACCAATACCATTGGAGCTTCCAAAGAAAGTATTAATGTGGATGATATTATAGAAACCACCAATCACTTTCGATGTATTGATTTAATCATTGACAAAGCAACATCGAAACTGACGGAATCATTTATTAAAGAGCTACATTTTCTCCTGAAGTCAGGAACATCCGATAGCCGAAAAGACTGGTTTAATGTGGGAGAATACAAAAAGCTCCCTAACGAAGTGGGCGGTAATGAAACTTGTCCACCTACCGCCGTGGCCGCAAAAATGAAAGAATTACTTTCCCATTACCACGGCATTGAAAAAAAGACTTTTGAAGATATTATAGACTTTCATTATCAATTTGAAATGATTCACCCTTTTCAGGACGGAAACGGTCGCGTCGGCAGATTGATTATGTTCAAAGAATGCCTTGCAAACCATATGGTACCCTTTATTATAGATGCCGATTTAAAACTTTTTTATTACCGGGGTTTACAAGAGTGGAGGCATATAAAAGAATACCTGTTAGACACTTGTCTTACTGCTCAGGATAACTATAAGGCTGTTCTGAAATATTTTGAGATAGGGTTTGATTAATTTTGGGGTCGTTAGCTGGAATAAGTATTGAATTCCAGATCAGGCTAAACGGAATTTCAGAATGATCCTATCAATTTAATATGGATTAATACAGAAGGGTATCAACCATACTAATATCAGAGATGCAAATTCCTAAATAATGCCAACCCAATCGGACACACTACTTCATATCTCTAGATTTAAGGGTATCAATTTGTATTTCGTAATCCTTTATTTTCTTTTCTAAGGTGTTTATTACACAACCTAATAACTTTGCGGCCTGTTGTTTATTTTTAGCTAATTTAAGAACCTTTGTAATATGCAACTTTTCTGCTGTTTTTAAATCCAATTTAAATTCGTCTGTGGGATTTAGCAGCCTTGCAGGTAGCGTTTCTATTGAAACAACTTCGCTATTAAAAACATAAAGATTTTCAATTAAATTTTCTACTTCACGGACATTACCGGGGAATGGATAATTCACTATAAACTGTTCGATGTCCTTTTCCAAACGCAATTTTTTCGGCCTTTTGAATAACTTTCTTTTAGAATCAATAAAAAAATCAACCAATTCTTTTTTCTCTTTTATTCCTCTATCTCGCAAAGGAGGTAAGGTAAGTTCAGTTACAGCAAGACGGTAGAATAAATCCCATCGGAAATCCCCTTCTGCACATCGTTGTGGAAGATCCTTGTTTGTAGCTGCTATAATCCTTACATCAACCTTCTTCTCCTTAGTATCTCCTATTCTAAGAATCTTCCTTTCCTGAATAACGCGCAACAACATCTGCTGCATATAAGGCGAAATATCCCCAATCTCGTCCAGGAAAACTGTTCCGCCCTGTGCTTCCTCCAACAACCCTTTATGATCAGCTACTGCACCGGTAAAAGCCCCTTTCGTATGTCCAAACAATCTCGATTCAAGAAGTTCATCCGTAAAAGCAGAACAATTTATGGCAATAAACGGCTTTTCATTTCTTGCCGAATTCCTATGTATATAATTTGCCAAATGCTCCTTGCCTGAACCACTCTCACCAAAAATTAAAGTAGTTACCTGGTCAGCTTTAGCAATCATCTCAGCTTTCCCATAAATTGGTTTTAGCGAATCAGTTATGAGATAATCCTCTTTATAATCTATAACACTCTCTTCCTTAATTATACTCCCGCCCGGAATGGTAGACTTTACCACCTTCATATCCAGTAACTCTGCCTTACCGGTTTTTGAGTGCTCTTTAGGTCGCACCTGAAACATCTTTGTATTGAATAGACCAGACTCATGAATCAAATACCATGAAATCTGCATAGCAGAAGTACCAGGAGAAAAGAAAATACTAATCTCATCATCCTTATAATCTCTCATCAGCAAACCCTCTACCTTGCTTTTTATTTGCGGTATATTAATAACATCTGTAACAGCCAAGTACTGAATATCAATACTACGACTGGCATATTTTTTACTTAACTCAGTCCGTATATGTTCAATATAAATATCAGGCTCAATACCTTTTTCAGACGATAAAATAACGTGCCTATCATAATTGTCATGATCAAAGAAATCTTTATGAAAATTAAAGGTAGGGCCATTTTCATTGACCCCGATTATTTGTCTGGTCTCTGGATTTCTCAAAAAATCATGCACTGCAGCAACCCATGAAATTAATATTTTCATATCAATTTTTGATAATAAAAATTCAAATATTGATATATTAATTAACAAAAACAAGCAAAAGAAGTCGGAATTTTACTTGGCATACTTTTAGCCATATATAGAGCAGATAAACCAGAAAGGAGGTGTATAAAAAATGACAAAGAAAAAAATAACAGTACATAGAGACGCGGGCACAGGAAAGTTTGTAACAAAAAGTTATGCGGACAAACATCCAAAAACAACTGTAAAGGAAACAGTAAAAAAATCCAAATAACAACCGGAACTATCCGCAGAAGATAGTTCCATTTTTTAAACAGTAAAATTTTTAGAATATGGCAATAATAGTCACTTACGACATTCCTTCCAAACATCGGGAATTCAAAGAAAGGATGTTTGAATTGGAGTATAAGGACAGAATTCCGGGGATAAAAAATTGTAAAACAATTCACTTTCCCAATACAACGCTTTACCATGCGAGCAAATCAGCGGAAACAGCAGGAAACGATGCGCAAGCGATTACGCGAACGCTAGGAAATATCATTAGAAAGATGTGTTTCAACAATCTGGGATGACTGGGCAGCAGTGTGTGGAGAACCATTTAAATAATAGAACATGGACAAAAAAGTGAACAAAAAATTCAAAATACTCTCTATTGACGGAGGCGGGATAAGAGGTCTTATCCCTGCCAAAGTCCTGGCTGAGCTAGAAGAAGAATTACAAAAGGAAGAACCCGATAAGCTGCTGCATGAACATTTTGATCTTATCTGCGGTACCTCAACAGGAGCCATCCTTGCAATAGGCCTTGCGTTGGGTATACCGGCAAAAGAGCTGGCAAAATTCTATGAAGATCATGCAAAAATCATCTTCCCAAGATTTGTCTTTCGCTTTCTTCCCCGTAAAAGTAGAGCTTTCTTTAATGCCATCTACAGCAATAAGCAGTTGCTAAAAAAGCTAAGAGAAGTCTATGCAGAAGCAAATGGCGGCCAGGATCCACTCATGAACGATCTTAAAAACAAAGTCTGCATACCCGCATTTAACGGAAACGACGGGGCTATAAACGTGCTCAAAACCAAACATCATCCGGAATACAGGAGAGACTATAAGCTCCCGGCATACCATGTAGCAATGTCCAGTGCCTCTGCACCGGTATATTTTCCGCCCCATACCTTTTCATTTAAGAATGAATTTGGAGAAGGAACAAATGTAAACATGATTGATGGCGGAATATTCGCCAACAATCCCGCATTGATAGGCGTGTTTGAAGCAACCGACAAGCTGAATATATCCATTGGAGATATAGCACTTTTATCGTTGGGTACTGGTCAGGGAAAGCAAATCATAAAACGTACATGGCGTCCAAAAAACGTATTCGACTGGCTATTTCCAAATCCTAAGTTGGTAGACTTAGTATTGGATACACAAGCACAGATCACAGAACAATACTTATTATTTCTGCAGCGAGCATTGGGCAAAATAGGCAATACATTCAGCCATTTGCGTATTCAGTACGATATGAAAGGCGACAATATAGAACTCAATTCCTCCAAACAAAAACACATAGACCGTATGAAATCTATGGGCGAAGAATTAGCAAAAAACAGATTAACAGAAATTTTAAACTTTTTAAAACAATAACAAAATGGCAAACTGTCACAATTTATTTCAGGAATATCATAGCGATATCTCCATAGGTACAAAGAAGAACGAGAGAATGAAGAATTCGAAAGAAGGACTTCGTAAAAGAATCACAGCTTGGTTCAATGAAAATCACCCGGATTATGTACCCTACTTCTATATACAAGGGTCTTATAAAATGAAAAACGGCATCCGTACAGCAGAAGACGTCTGTGACCTTGATGACGGTATTTACTTTTTTCGCGAACCCGATGTATCCGCGTCAACCCTCAAAGAATGGGTAAGACAAGCCGTTGATGGCTACACCGCTACAGCACCAGAAAATCGTAAAAAATGTGTACGCTCCATTTTTGCCAACGATTATGAAATAGACCATCCGGTTTATTACAAAATAGACGGTCAGGAATACAAAATCGCTGTCAAAAGTGTTGGTTTTGAAAACAGCGACCCGAAAGCGGTAGTAGACTGGTTTGTATCTAAAAAAGATAAAGAGGGTCGGTTAGTACGAAGCATCAAATATCTAAAAGGATGGGCAGACAAGCAGAATTTTAAAATGCCAAGTGGTTTGGCATTGACAATCCTTGCCACCAATGCAAAAGAAAAAATTGTACTCAACGAACGGGATGATATCACGACACGTGACATTCTAAAGGAGATCAAAAAAGCACTAAAAAATAAATTTGAATGCATAGTCCCTGCTGTACCAAATGATGATTTGCTGGAAAACTATTCAAACAAAGAAAAGTTTTTAGAAACGCTCGAAAAATTCATAACAGATGCAGATTCCGCAATTCGGGAGACGAACCAAAAAGAAGCCAGCAAACTGTGGCGTAAACATTTCGGAGACAGATTTCCTCTCGGAGAAGATAAACAAGAAAATAATTCACATAGTTCAGCGGCAGCAGCGGCAGGAGCTGCCAGATCCTATCCGTTTGGTCATGAATAACACATACATCCGATTTACAGAAGAAGCCGTAGAAGCTATAAGCAATTTTCCCGACTTGCATTTACATAGTCGGGAAGATGCTCTTCCAATCCTGGAAGGCACAATCAACCTGTTAGATGAAAACAGGGTAGCGTATGACGCTTACGCCATACACTTAGAATGCTCTCCCGATTATCCTAATCGCTTCCCGCTTGTATATGAAACACAAGGGAGATTGCCACATAATATAGATTGGCATGTGTATAATGACGGACATTTCTGTATTTGCACTCCAATAGAAGAATACATATACTGCGCTCAAGGAATTACGCTTACGTCTTTTATCCAAAACCAAGTCGTACCTTATTTACACAACCAAAGTTTTAGAGAAAGAGAAGGCTACTTTCTTCACGAACGATCCCATGGTCTACAAGGCATCTTAGAATCTTTATATGATCTGCTACAAACCAGAGACGCAAACAAAATGTATTCGCTGTTAATGTATATCCATAAAAACAATACCCCTTCGCGCACCTCAAAATGCTTTTGCGGAAGCGGTAAAAAATACAGACATTGCCATAGAAAAGCATATCAGTTGATAAAAAGTATAGGACAAGACCGATTGCACTCCATAATCTTTTCTCTAAAGCATTAATTAGTAATCAGCTCATAGCTAAAATGCTCATTTGTTGCATACCAATCCTGATCCGGACTGTCATAAGACACCGTCTCCTCTCTGGCAATAAAAACTTTATTGAGTTTAGGCGTTTTTGCCAGCAACTTTCTTAGATTCTGATCGCGATTTACCGGATTCTGGTATACCAGAATATAATTATTCAGAGGATATTGACTCATAAAATCATTTAAGAAATCAGCCAATCCATTTACATCGTCAAGATCCAGATTAGACAAAGAATTAGCGCAGGTCAGCACAACCGTATGAGGCAATGTAAACTCATCTTTATAATAAGCCGGATTATTTTTTCCCAATCCTTCACATAAATCAAAAGTATCCATAGCTTTAAAAGCCCCTGATTCGCTAAATTCTCGTGCCTTGTTCAGCATCGCCTTCGAAACATCGACACCAAGATAATGCACCTTCCGACTAACCTCAGCTTTAAAGACATTATTAAAAGCCAGAGAAGCCGTCAATGGGCCGCAGCCAAAATCTACAAACATTATTCGCCCTTCCGTATGCTCAAATCTCGACAAAAAGAATGCTTTGTTATGAAGGAAAATATGCTGTACTGAAACAAAATGCTTTCTCATATTCCAATAGCAATACAATAAAACATTCTCATTTGGGGTATAATAATCCAGCAAACTCTGGTTATCCATAAACTCCACATTTTGCTCATAATTGAAAACAATTTGTGTATCAAAATCAGCTGTTCCATACCGAATAAGATTATTACGTGTAAAATCCGTATTTAACCCCAATATTTCATTAGGCCATTTTGTACGTCTGTCATTTTTAACCACAGTCATAACCTTATTTTCAAACACGCTTTTAAAAGGTTCGCTTATCACGGATAACTCTGCTTCCCAGGCAGTAGTAGTCCCGCCAGGAAAATAAATAGGCTTGCCTTCTACAATATCAGATAAAGACGTATTACTATAACCACCTTTTGATTTGCAATACTCTATCAGTCTCAGATAAATAAGATTATCCGATAATATAGCATCATTGCCTACCAGTACCATCTGCTCACGAGCTCGTGTAAGAGCCACATTTAATTTTCGATCCACATCACCCTCATCATTCAAATTAATCATTCCCCGCAACTGAAATGGATTATTCACAGAAAAAGAATAAATAATAATATCCCGTTGGCTTCCCTGAAATCGCTCCACAGAATCGACAGTGATCTTATCATAATCAGGTATGCCTTCCTCTTCGAGCTTATGTTTGATAAGCGCTATCTGATTTCGGAAAGGAGCAATAATGCCCACAGTCGTAAGTGGATCAAATGGCTTATTATTGCTTTCATATAAAGCCATGATTTCCTTAACAACATAAACAACAAAATCGGCTTCAGAAGCATTGGTTTTTCCATAAAGATCATTGACTTTCTTATTGTTAAAAAAGACCAGCCTCTTTTGACTCAGCAACTTTCTGACGCTATTGGTGCCGGCTTCTGAAAACTGCAGATCCGCTACCTGACGATACAATGCGGTCTTAGTTAAGGCATCGATACCCGGCGCATCATAAGCCTCGCGCAATAACCCTTTATAAAAAGCAAAATTTGGAAATAAAGAAATCTCTTTATGCATACGCCCCTGATAAGTCATCGTGTCATAAGCTCCAACATGTTTATTATCTTCACAAAACTTATAAAGACGTTCAAACAAAGAATTCTTTCTGTTATACAGCCCAATTGACTCCAACAATTCGTTGTTGGTTTTAGAGCGCTCAGCAGACTGCAGCGAAATTGCAGGCAATTGCTTATGATCGCCAATAAGCACAAACTTTGAAGCTTTCCCTAAAATACCCACCAATTGAGGCTCTAAAATCTGAGAGGCCTCATCAACCACTATATAATCAAAGTTTTTTACCTGAAAAATATGTTCTTTGCTGCCCAAAGAAGCCACCGTAGATACATACACATTATTTTCCTTGATAATACGGGATACCTCAGCACGATCAAACCTATGGCCAGACGCCCCCAGCTCTTTTTCTTTTTCTTCCATCACCACATCCAGCAGATTATCATAATATTCTACACCGGCAGATAATCGTGAACCAAAGCGAATAAAATTTCGTCCATTCATCCCTTCACAGGCATGATTAATTGCTTCACAAAGCTCATCGACGGCCCGATTCGTATAAGCCAGCACCAGAATACTTTTGCCGCAGGCAATAAGCTCTTTTACCAGATTCTTAATAATAATGGACGTTTTCCCAGTACCCGGAGGGCCGTTCAATAAAAAATAACCATCTGCAGATAAAGCCTTATTAATAACCATTTGTTGCTCATGGCTCACAGAAGGATTCTTATAACCATAATCTTTACCTTTGCCGGGAGACTCCTGCGTTAAAATCAAATTTTTAAACGACGAACTCTCTTTCAAAAAACCATAAAGATTACGGTACATGGAGTTAAAAGAAGTTTCCATAAAGTCACTCTCCAATGCCCATTTTGCATAAGTTCCAAAAGAAGTAAAAAATGCCTTATTGCGCTGTTTGTATCGGAAATACACCGTAACAGAAACAGCAGTAATCTCTTTAATAGTACATTTAAAAATCTGGCTATGAGAAACCATATCCGATTCACTGTTACGAGGATATAACACACAAATATCCCCCACCCTGAACTTTACATCTCTATTATCCTTATTCGCTCTATTAAATACAATGACCTGTTCTTCCTGATCAATTTTATTACTTGTAATTTCCAAATCATACAGAATTTCAAATTTTTCCTTCTTCTCCTCAAAACTATCCAGCCAAAGTCTGGCGAGGCCGCTGGAACCATTTTCTCGATCCTGTTCGGCACTACCCACTTTACTTAGAAAATGCTCATAAGAAACATAGTTTAAAAACGAAATGAAATAACTCCTTTCAAGATCTGAAGCCGACGCTATTGGTTTAAGAAAATTATTCAATGGAGGCTCTACCATATTTCTGAACTTAGGGGGAATATCTTTCAGAATGATATTCTGAGCATTAATCATTGCTAAAATACGGGCAGTAGACTGTTCATTGTCCTTTGCCAGAAGATGTTCTATTGCGATAATCTTATTTCTCAGATTGATTACCTTCTGGAATCCGTTCAGAAAAGCACCGGTATTCCTCATATTTCCCTGATCGGGTTTTGAATACAAAATAAACCCCTGCACTTTGGCATTGATCTGTCCCACACTCAGCCTTTCAACCTGCGAATAAAGAAGGTAATACATGAACAACTGTGCCTGATGATTTCCCTTGATACTAGCATGGTCATCCGGAAAAGGAGCGCTACCCGATTTTAATTCTATAATCTTAGAGAGACCTCCGCTTTTCTTCCAGTCAAGCATATCCATCCTTCCCTGCAGTCCAAACTTCTCAGACAGAAAAGAAGGTTCCAAAGAGATATTTTCCAAATCAATACCTAATTGCAAAAAAACATTCTCGATCGTATCCTTAATTTTGAGAAACTGCCTCCTGCTTTCCTGCGCATAAATAATAAAATCCTGTTGCTCCGAGATATCTTTACAGGTAGTGTATTCAAACGGACTAGTTCTGAAATGCTTGACAAAAGTATCTCCGAACTCCACAGGAACCGAAGGATTCGAAAACACCTCGTCAACCACTAGATTTGCAAAATTACCTAACAGTATATGCTTAGAATTAGGCACGGACTCGAATTTTGACTTAAAAAACAATAACTCCGTTTCTCCATAATCCTGGATGCACTCTGCAACAGAAGAAACATCCAGCAGATAATCCGGTTCGAGAACAATAATTTTAGGATGAAAAACTTCATTCGCATCAATATCGATATCTATAAGATATAAAACAGCGCCCACCCAAAAATCTTTACATGATGTAATCTCCTCATTTACGCCGGTTTCTAGTATCTGAACGGTAACGAGCTTATCCGGAGCAAACTCAAAAGATGATTCTTTTACACTTAAAACATCAATATGGCAAACCAAGTGATTCTCCCTCTTTTCAACAATACTGACTTTAGCCTCGCTTAATCGGACACTTTTAATGGCAGGAAATTCCTTAATAGGCTTTTCTTTTAATAGTAAAGTTTCGGGGACATGAATAACATACACAACCTTAAGAAATTCACCAAAAAGAGAAATATGATAATTGTAATCATCTTCTAAAGGAATAAGACCCTCGTGCAGCACTTTGTTAGCTGTAATACGCAACCCATGGATATCTCTATTGACTTTATAATTCTGACAGACAAAACTTAATCGTGAAAAAAAATTAGAAAATTGAACCGAGACGGTTGAGGTGAGATCTTTGCAAACCCTTTCTAATAAACTTCTCAGTTGAGGGTACTTTATTGACAAAGACAAAGCTCCATTCTTATGGATATTTTCCAATTCTTCTAGAAACTCTAGGGCAATAATTTTCTTAGTCATTAATAACAATGTATAAATAATGGTTTCAAAATCAGATTTGCTCCAACATGCAGATTATAATGGTTTATTTATTTTTCAATACAATGATATGAAAATACAATTATAAAATTGCAATATTCATATAAAATTTACTTTCTGGCAATTCCCCTTATCTTGAAAGTAATTACGGCAAACCATATTACATATATCTACCTAATAAAGGTCCGAATTCTCCCTACCCCTTCTGAACTCCAGATAAAAAATCAACTATTTCACCCAACATCCCTCCCCCATTTCTTCAAAATATCCCTATTTTTGTTTAACTTTAAAGAGTAATTTTCAGGGCCGGATATTTGGGAGAACCATAAAGCCCTCCGGTAAGACAAACCTATTGAAAAACAACATGACAAACACTACTAAAAACATCCACGAAGGCCGGAATGTAAAGCGATTCCGGGAAATGCTGGGTATCAAACAGGATGCCCTCGCATTTGAATTAGGTGAAGACTGGAACCAGCAAAAGATTTCTTTATTAGAGCAGAGGCAAATCATTGATACTGATCTGCTACAGCAAATATCCGATGCCTTGAAGATACCTGTGGAAGCGTTTAAAAGCTTTAATGAAGAGCAGGCCGTAAATATTATTTCAAGTTCATTTGATCATGGATCGGTTGCCTTTCAGAAAAACGACAATTGTACTATCAACCCCTTAGAAGAAATTAAAAGACTGCACGAAGAAAAAATCGCCCTCTACGAGCGTATGCTCAAAGAAAAAGATGAAATGATGGTGCGGATGGAGCAGCTGATCCGAGAGAAGTGAAGTAAATCCAACTTATTTCCAAAGAAATAGCTTTTATCAGAGTCAGGCTTTTTTGATGCTTCCCGTCATCATGTAAGGTTAGACATTTCAGGATTTTTATAGATAAAAAGAACAAGGGAAGGTTTCAATGTGCACGGACTTATCCCGCCAGTGTTTGAAAATTTTCAGCAGGGGTTCAGGGTGATTGTTCACTCCAAAGAACCGGATGACGGAGTAAGTGGCGCAGTAAGTGGCGATGTAAACCTATTATTGGATTCGATAGAAAAACACCTTGGCCAAAAAGTACCTTTTTTTGTAGCGCATACCTTTATTCCGGAAAGAACCATTCAGCGCTGGATCACACAAAACTAAAAAAAGAAAACCGGATAGAATTCAGAGGAGCACCGAAAACAGGCGGATATGGGATCAAAGACTGAAGTGCCTTTTAATATACTGAATCTCGAAACTTCGATTTCTCTATTGAAGACAATGGCATCTTTCAGGGAATAACACCTTCTTTGTTAGTAGTCATTTTAAAGTAAAAAGTACAATTTGCTGCAGAAGGCTTCAGAGATTTCCAGAACTATGTAGGCGAAACCCTGCCGGGTTATGAAAAGATACACTATGTCTGTCCGCCTCCCCACATAGTAGGTTCTTTGATGCAGGGTTTGTGTGAGCTGGAACATGATACCCAGGGCATATCTCCCCTGATACGGGTAGCACTGATTGCCTTTGGATTTGTGTTCATTCACCCCTTTGAAGATGGTAACGGCCGTCTCCATCGTTTTCTTATCCATGATATCCTCGTCCGGGATCAGGCAGTACCCGATGACGTCATATTACCCGTATCTGCCCACATACTTTCTCACAGGGCAGACTATGACAAAGTACTGGAAGCATACTCCGTGCCTTTGGGTAATATTGCAGATTATCACCTTGACGCTAAGGGCGAAATGACGGTTAAAAATGCAGACAAAATCGAAGCGTATTATCGATACCCTGATTTAACACTTCAGGTAATCTATTTGTTACAGATCATTCAATCAACGGTTCTTGAAGAATTGCCGGGTGAACTATTGTTCATCCAGCATTATGATGAACTTAAGATTGAAATTCAGGATATCGTAGATATGCCCGACAAGGATATCAACTTAATGATTATCCTTCTGCACCAGAATAGAGGTGATTTCCCAAAAAGAAAGAGAAAACTTTTTGATAAACTTACGGATGATGAAATAGTTCAGATGGAAGAAAGCTTCAAAAGTATATTTATGCAGCCGGCTCCTCGTAATTAAATTATAGAAAGAATAGCAGGATATAATTGTTTTAAAGAAATAGCAGCGGAAGGAAATCGTTTTAAAGAAAATACAGGTGCAAATAATCGTTTTAAAGAAATAGCAGCTGAAGAAAATCGTTTTGAAGAAAATACAGGTGCAAATAATCGCATTAGAGACATAATCTGAACAATAATCAACAGAATGGCCAGGCAGGTTTTTAGTCATCCGGCCGTACCTGATTTAGCAAAAAACCGGACTTTCATGTTCCTAAGCGAATGGCTCATTTAAGGGTATTTCGTAGAGGCTTTTTTCGACACTCCTTCGATACTTCTTCGACACTCCTTCGGAAAAAGGTACCGTTTTCCGAACAACACCCGAACAAGTGTCGAACAAAACTCCGGATTAACCATCTGTCTCAAATACCCCTTAAAGCTGGCCATTTTTCCCTGCTATAAAAGCAAATCCATATAATATCTTTGCAAAATACATTTCCTGCCTCCCGGCGAGTCTTCCTTTTATGGGGATATTTCGAAGCCGGAGGTGGAACAAAAATCAAATAATCAGCATCATGACCAAACAAGTTTTTATCAATCTGGCCGTAACCGATCTGCAAAAATCGATGGACTTTTATACGGCGTTAGGTTTCACGAACAATCCGCAATTTTCTGACGATGCCGGAAAGTGTATGGTATGGAGTGACAGCATATTTGTGATGTTATTGACACACGAAAAATTTTCAGGCTTTACCGCCAAGCCCATTGCTGACACTAAAACGAACATTGCGGGCCTTTTCTCGTTGTCTGTCAATAGTGTGGATGAAATGAATCACATCATGGCTGGCGGACTGAATGCCGGAGGCATAGAACCTAATGAGATAAGGGATTACGGATTTATGCAGCAAAGAACCATTGAGGATTTTGACGGGCATACCTGGGAGGTTTTTTATATGGATATGTCAAAACTTCCTGTGGAATCCTGATATTGAGGTTGTTCTTCGGTTTAACAACGGACAAAAAGTAAAACTATATAATTATGAAAAAATTATTTCTGATTCTCTTAACTATTTCAGCCTATACCGTATCTGCCCAGGATACAGAGCGTTCTGAAAAAAAGCCTGTTTTTCATGACAAAGAATTTTTACTGGATTATTACCGGCAAACAATGGACAATCTGGCCAAAAACATTTCCGGATTAAGTGAAGCACAATTGCAGTTTAGTGCTTCTGAAGAAAAATGGTCTGTTAGCCAATGCGTAGAGCATATCATTCTTACCGAAAATATGATTTTCGGGATGATCAAGACTTCTATGGAACAACCGGCAAATCCCGAACGAAAAAAGGACGTCGTACATTCGGACGACCAAATCATTGCAACAATAATCAATCGTACCGAAAAGTATAAAGCCCCGGAAATACTTCAGACGAAAGGAAAATACAACGACCCTGGAACAGCATTAAAAGATTTGGAAAATCAAAGGAAAGAAATCCTGGACTTTATCAGGAATACGGACATAGAAGAATTGAGAAACCGCATCAATGATTCTCCTGCGGGTGCAACAGATGCCTACCAGTCTCTTCTGTTTATTGCCGGGCATACAGCACGTCACACATTACAGATTGAAGAAATAAAAGCTGAGAATAATTTTCCCGGAAAATAATTTCTTAATTCCACAAACAAGTCCGTTATCTTTACAAGACAGGCCCCTTTTAACCCGTCAGGCAACGGGCTACCGTACAAACATTAAACAAACAAGCTGATCAGACGAATATGTCAATAACGAAACAGGAAGAACTTATTGGGATGAAAAAAGCAAGCGAGGCAGTCGCTTTGACTTTAAAGGAAATGCGTACCTATGCAAAACCCGGCATGACTACAAAACAATTAGACAAGTATGGGGCAGAAATTCTGTCGGACTTTGGTGCAAAATCAGCGCCTTATCTGACTTATGGTTTTCCGGGTTGGACCTGCATAAGCGTGAACAATGAATTTTGTCACGGTATTCCGTCTGACAATAGAACATTGCAGGAAGGAGATTTGATAAATATAGATGTTTCAGCCGAACTTGACGGTTTTTGGTCGGACAACGGCGGTTCGTTTGTGCTTGGACAAGATATTAACCAACATCAAAAACTTATAGACGCTTCGCAACAAATTTTGCACAAAGCAATCTATAAAATTAAAGGCGGTGTCCGTATTTCAGACATCGGGCATCTGATTGAAACAGAAGCCAGGAAACGGGGTTACAAAGTAATCAAAAACTTAACAGGACACGGCATTGGACGAAGTTTGCACGAAGAACCAGACAACATAGCGAACTACAAAGACCGTTTTAATCTGACAAGATTTAAAAAGAACTCTGTGGTTGCCATCGAAACATTTATAACCACCACATCAACCTATGCAGTAGAACTAAATGACGGTTGGACAATGGTTGGAAACAAAGGCGGTTTTATGGCACAACACGAACATACCATTGTGGTTACAGACGGGAAACCAATCGTCCTGACTGAAATGAATGAAATCTGGGATTGATGACCATCCTTCTGAGTTCCGGAGAACGATTGAAAATTTTGACGGGCATACCTGGGAGATTTTTTACATGGATATGACAAAAAATTCCGGCGGAATAATTATATATCATGCAATGAAAACCAAAAAGAAACGAAGAACATGAGCCAGGACGAAACTTTTGAAATTAGTTACACCTTCAGAACGGATAAGAAAACCGCATTTGAAATGTGGACAAATCCTGGCCGTTTTTCAAGTTGGTTAGGACCCGACGGAGCAGAAATGACATTCATTACCGCAAATGTTGTGGAAGGCGGAACTTCACTCTGGACAATGACCACACCCGACGGACTGACAAAATTCGGGCAAATCAATTTCAAAACTATCCAACCGGACGACCTTCTAATTTACACGCAGAACTTTTGTGATAAAGACGGGAATTTCATCAAAGCACCGTTCTCCGCTACTTATCCCGATTATTTATTGACAACCATCCGTTTTTCGGAAGAAGAAAATGCAACAACAGTAAAAGTAAAATGGGAAATCTTTGGAAATGCCAATCCACAGGAAAGACAAACTTTTACAGAAATGAAAGAGATAATGAAAACCGGTTGGACAGCTTCATTTCAAAAACTTGAAACGCTGTTAAAATAAACCGTGACCATAGACAGGACTTCCGGAAACTCTAAACTCATCAGGTACAATGAAAAAATTACAATACACCATCAGCATCACGGCCAGCGCCGATAAAGTTTATAATGCCATGCTGGGCATTAATGACATTAAAGATTACGAATATTGGACGGCAGCATTTAACCCCACTTCTACTTACGAAGGAACCTGGGAAAAGGGCAGTAAAATACTTTTCGTGGGTATAGACGAAGACGGCAAACGCGGTGGTATGGTTTCGGAAATTGAAGAAAACATACCTGGTAAATTTATTTCCATTCGTCATTACGGCCTGCTTCTGGGAGACGAAGAAATTACCACAGGCCCGGATGTTGAAAAATGGGCAGGCGGACACGAAAATTATTCTTACGAAGAAAATAATGGCGTGACCACGGTAACCATAGAGATAGATGTGACCGAAGATTTTATTGATTACTACAACACCACCTGCCCTCAGGCATTGGAAAAACTAAAAGAAATTTGCGAATCTTAATACTCATCTGGCACTGACCTTCGCACCAAATTTTCTCCGGGGCAGCTATCCATTTAATTACGGACTGCCGCAGGAAGACCTGGTTCAGCAGAATTATTTAGCGTCCCCCGGTTACATCAATAAGTATTCCGGTGGAATAGGAGGATTGATCGCCCGCCAGCCAAAGAACAGCTTCTGCAACTTCGCTTGCCAATCCACCTCTTTTTAAGGGAATAGTTTCCTTTATGCGCTCAATCCTGTCCGGTTCTCCGCCTGAAGCATGAATATCGGTGTGTATAAATGCAGGGCAGACCGCATTTACGCGAATGTTTTCTTCTGCCAATTCTTTCGCCAGCCCCATAGTCAGAGAATTGACAGCACCTTTTGAGGCGGCATAATCAATATATTCAAAGGGAGCGCCGGTTCTGGCTGCAATGGAAGAAACATTGACGATCGTTCCTCCGTTTCCGCCGTATCTGGGCGACATCCTTTTAATGGCTTCCCGGCAACATATAAATGTACCCAGGGTATTGGCTTCAAATACCCGTTGCAACCTTTGCCAGGTAACATTTTCCAGCCTGCATTGCGGTTCGAGTATTCCTGCATTGTTAATCAGCGAAGTTAATTTCCCTAACCCGGCATCCACTTCTTCAAATAAGCGGATTATAGCATCTTCGCGGGAAACATCGGCCTGAAAAGCGCTCGCTTGTCCACCTTTTGACCGGATTTCGTTAACCACTGCCTCGGCAGCCTCCCTGTTCCGGTGATAATTTACGGCTACTGCAAACCCTTTTTCGGCAGCAAGCAACGCCGTAGCGGCACCAATGCCACGGCTTGCGCCTGTAATGAGCATCGTTTTCATGATATATTATTTTGGCTTATAAATCATCGGTAAAGTGCCTCCGTTCTTTGTCCTGCGAAAATTTACGGCTGTTGTAGTCAGTAGATTTGTTCCGGGCAATGGATAAGGTTTGCCAATCTTCATTTTTCAGCATTTTGGCAATAAATACCATTTGCCCGATGTGATAAGGGTAATGGGCCAGCTGCCGGTTAATCGCTTCTGCCACCGTATGGCCGTCATTGCGGATGTAGACAACGCGTTCCATATCTTCAGCTGTAAGCTGTTCCAGGGCTCTTAAAAGACACTCCCACCCCTCGTTCCACCGGTTCATTAATTCCTCTCTGCTACGGAAGGGATTTATAAATTCCGCATCCCGGTTTCTCCAGGGTTTTTCTCCGTCGGTGGTCAGGAAATCTGTGAACCTCGACAGCATATTCCCGGCAAGGTGATGGACCAGAACGGCAATGCTGTTACTTTCCTCGTTGTACTGCCAGAATAACTGCTCTTCCGTTAATTGTTCCATTGCTTTTTCGCCCAGCATTTTGTAATACCTGAACTGTTTTACAGCACTGCTTAAATAAGTTTCCATACTATTGAATTTAAAATCCGGTATTATTTCTTTGAATGATCCCCCGAAATCGCTTTCATATGCCTTATTGCCCCGGTTTTCCAGGATGCCTCGGTTTAATACTGCGCCTGGCTATTACACCAAAAGCCAATCGGTCTTTTTCGAATCAAAAAAAAATCATGCGCTTAAACCGGTGATCACTTTTTCCAAAAAATCCATTGCTATTTTTAGTTCCCTGGTCCTGCCGGAAACCTTTGCCTGCATAAACGCTCCCTCTATCATGGAAATCATCACTATTGCTATTTCTTCCGGATCCGTTTCTTCTTTGATCTCTTTTCTTGCAATTCCCCGTTTTATTTGATTTACAATAGCGGTTTTCCAGAAGTCGAGTGCTTTTACTGCCCGCTCTTTTAGTTTAGGGTGAGTGTCGTCAGCTTCTGCTGAAGTATTTAAAATGGGGCACCCTGCCTGCAGATACGGATACCGGAAATAATTTCTATACGTGTGCGGATAAACCAATAATCTTTCAATTGAGTTATCAGTAGCTAAAATACGCAGCTTCATGTGCTCATTCACTTTGCTGTGATTGTAATCAAATGCGGCTAAAGCAACCTCATCTTTGCTTTCAAAATTGCCATAAATACAACCCTTTGAAAGCCCCGTAACACGCATGAGATCACTCATGGAAGTTCCGGCATAGCCTCTTGTATTGAATACAGGAGCCGTTTTTTCTACAATGAATTGCCTGGTATTTTCTGATTTCGACATTGTTTATAAAAGCATATCAGCGTAATCTGATGCTAAAGTTAAGCAAAAAATAAACCGATCGGTCTTTTTTTGAAAAAAATTAATTGATGGATTTCATTATTCAGCTCTGCTGAAATACCCCTGCTTTTATTTAACTTTAAGGAGTAATCAGCCAAACCTTAATCAGAAGACCGCCTTACTCAGAAAGAAAAGCTATGAAACTCTCATCAAAAGCAGAAAGCATATTAGCACAGATCAGTAGTGAGACCAAACTGGGTGACCTGAGGAAAATAGCGAAAGAAATAAAAAAAGACCATTCTCTTGCTCTGGAACTTTGGGGTTCCGGTGAGTTCCTTCCAAGGCAACTGTCCATTTTAATTATGGACAATAAAATGCTGTCACAAGATGTGATCAACCGGCTCGACAAGGGTATTCAGACGCATTCCTACGATGAACGAAATCAACTGATGGACTGGCTGATGGCTAATCAGCTTATGAAAGACAAAAAGACCATTGCCTTAATTGAGTCGTGGGAAAACAGTCTTTCCCCGCTTCAAAGGCGAACTTTCTGGTATTACCAGGCCAGATTGAGGTGGGTGGGACAGGCTCCGCCGGATAATACCGAATATATCCTTTCAGCTATAGAGTCAAAAATTGCCAATGAAGCACCGGAAGTTCAATGGGCCATGAATCTTACGGCGGGCTGGATAGGCGTTTATGACAAAAAATACCGTGAGCGTTGTGTAGCCATTGGCGAGAAAACAGGCCTGTACAATGGCGAGATGGTTTCCAGGGGGTGTACGCCAAGCTATTTGCCGGAGTTTATTTCTATTGAGGCAGGCAAGCGCAATTTGTAACCTACTCATATAATTATCAATCTGTTATAACCTTATATAGGCCGTCCTTGATAATTAGGCAATAATAGAGACATCCTTGGAAATCCGACCTGAAAAAGGGTCGGATTTTGTTTGTTATCTGGGATCATTCTTTAAAAATTACAATTGGAGGGAGATTTCGAGAGCT
>Ga0206106_100445_pt1 | contig 32533 bp, 30 predicted proteins | sample 1B1ome_FD_148677 | JGI IMG/M metagenome (GOLD analysis project Ga0206106, IMG submission 148677) | Enriched microbial communities from leaf-cutter ant dump, University of Wisconsin, Madison, United States - 1B110A | ecosystem: Environmental > Terrestrial > Nest > Insects nest > Nest dump | place... | reverse complement strand
GCCTATTCACCAGACCTTAATCCCATTGAGCACAAATGGGCTCAAACTAAAACAATCAGAAAACAACAAAACCAAACCGTTGAGCAACTCTTTAAAATAAAATCATTTTATGTGACGTAGGCTATAGAACTTGCGCTCCGAAAGGCGAATCTCCCGAATGCGCTGAAGCTGTTCTTCAAAATACTGCTCGGTAAGGATGGAACCGCCCTGTTTGATGCGCTCATCGTCCATCACATAGGCTTTGATGGTGAACCCCTCCACGATGGTGGTTGCCCACTTGCGGAACTGCACTGCCCGCTCTGAGTTCACCTTGTAACCCACCGCAATGATGGCGGCGAGGTTGTAGTGCAAAGTGTCGTAGCCCTTGCTGTCAGCGGCAGTTATCCGAAATTTTCGGATAACTGATTCCTCCTGCAACTCACTGTCACCAAACACTTTTTTCAGATGGTAGTTGATGGTGCGTACATCCACGTCATAAAGCGTGGCCATCATCTTCTGCGTCAGCCAGACATTCTCATCGGCATAGACCGCTTCCACGCCGCCCTCGCCGCTGGTAGCAATAAAGGTGAGATATTCCGCCGCCGAGGAGCGAACGATAGAGACTTCCGGCTGCTTTTTTTTGCTCATGCGCCGCCTCCTTGTTCTTCTTCGCCAGGTAATTGGGCAGCAGTCTGCTGCCCCAATATCACTTCCCCAGTGGTTCTCTTTTGTGCAGCAGACTGCTGCACAAATACACCAATCTTTGCGGGTGTAGAGGCTGCGGGCTTCTTCGGCATCACACCTCCTCCCCGCCATCGCCAAACAGATCAGGCGTAAGCGTGGCTTTTCTCCCTCTCCCTTTGGGAGAGGGCGCTTCTGACTTCGGCTTCGCCATCGGCAGGTTCGCCACGTTCAGGCTGTAGTCGTCCTGTCCCCACTCGCAGCGGGCCTGCGCCGTCGTCACGCCCCGGAAGGCCGAGCAGCACACCAGCAGGCTTTGCTCGCTGCCCACCTCATCGGACAGCGCCTGCAACTGCTCAGCAGACAGGTTCTGCGTGGTGACGTAGATGAAGTCCCGTTCGCTGGAATGGCCGTGCTGCCACCACTGCACTTCGGAGGGCGCGTAGGTGAAGCCTTCCAGCTTGGACAGTGCCTCGGCCAGTTGTGCGGCGTTGTATTCTGGATTGATGACCGGGTTGCCCCAGCGGTCGTTGACGATCAGACTGGGCGCGAGGCTGTAATAGCGGAAGCCGCCGCCGCCCGACCATCCAGCACTTTCGGAGACACCGCCTTTATCTTCGCCATCAATGACTTTCTTCAGTCGGGGAATGATGTGCGTGTGGCAGTGCTGGCCGAGTTCCACCATGATCCAGCGGCGGCCCATCTTGTGAGCGACTGCACCGGTAGTTCCGGAGCCGGCGAAGGAATCCAGCACCCAATCGCCTCGGTTTGAGGCGATCTCCAGACAACGCCGAATCAATTTTTCCGGCTTCTTCCCATTCTTGAACTCAACGCCACCCTCGCTGGCAATCCCATTCCATGGAATGTCGGTCCATAGGTTTGTCAGCGGTTTTGCTGGGATAAACTCACCATCGATCTCGCGAACCTTCGATGAATAGAAATACACCTGCCGCCCATTCAGGACGTAGACATCTTCGTATCCATTTCGCTCTACGCATATAACCTTGTCACTATTGCGCTTGGATTGCTCACGAGCATCAACGATGCTACGTCCCGCCGCATCGCTGATAGCAACGGCCTGGAAGACACTGTCTTTATGTTCTAGCGCATAACCTGCAACAGCAGCATCGAAAGTCATACGACCCATAGCCTTCCGTGCTGCACGGGTACTCTCGTGGCCAAGCGATGACGCGACCAACTCGTTTAGGCCACCGACTTTCCATTTCGAGTAGTGCTCATTACGATTCAATATGACCTTCGCGTACCCTGAGTCATAAGAACTTTCAACATAAATTTGCTCGTACTTGTACGACGACCTGTCTTTCGCATACATCAAAACATATTCTGTCTGCGAGTATGGTGATGGATTGACGGTCTTATGACCAGACGGATCAGAGGTCTTGGCAACAATCATGTTGAGGAATTGGCTTCTGCCGAACACCTCGTCGCATACAACTTTCAAGCAGGCCATTTCCTTGTCGTCGATATGAACGAAAAGGACTCCATCATTTGTCAATAATCGCTTGAAAATTTCCAAGCGATCTCGCATTAGACCGAGCCAAATGGAATGTTCTACAGCATCGTCGTAGTGTTCAAACGCTGCGCCGGTATTGAACGGCGGATCAATATAGATGCACTTCACCTTGCCCGAAAACTCCTGCTCCAGCGCCTTCAACGCCAACAGGTTGTCCCCGAAGATCAGTCGGTTGTCGAAGATGTCGTTCTCCGTCACGCGCTGCTTGGCGTGGTACGACTTGGCCGGGTCTTCGAGCAGGATGCGCGGCTCCAGCTTGGGGCGCTTCTCTTTGCCGATCCAAGTCAGTTCTAGTTTTTGTTTGTTGCTCATGTGAGAAGTCACCTGCTGGCATCCAAGTTTTCAAGGATGCGCTTGTAACGCTGCTGGAAAGCATCCTGCCCGCCTTCCATGATGTCGCAAATGCGCTGACGCACTGCCCGTTCTTGCAGACCGCCAGCATCGTTAAGCTGAATCTGTCCGCTAGCAAAAGCCATCGGAAGCACCAACTCCGCATCGCCATTTACCACGATGTTGGGATTGTGCGTCACGACGATGATTTGCCTGCGGGATTTGTTTCCCCTGATTTGCTGAACCACAAGTTGCGACACCAACGCATTGTCCAAGTCGTCTTCCGGCTGATCCAGAAGCAATGGTTCGTTTCCATGCGCGAGCAGAAAGGAAAGTATGGCGGATGTTTTTTGTCCTGCTGAGGCTCGCTCCAGTGACTGAAAATTGTTTTCACCGGCACGCTTGAATTCGACCGTCACCCGGTCTTCCGGGAACCACTCCAGCAATGCGTCATCATCATCTTGGCTTAGTCGTCGCAGTGCGGTTACCAGCTTTCCGTGAATGGCTTGCCCAAGAATGTTTCCGCTTCGCTCCAAGATGCCAAGTTTGAGGCTGGTCACTCGTTTATGAATGGGGTCGTGTATGCCGTTGCTGACCAGTCTGCCCAGCAAACCGATGGTTTGACCTGAAGCATCTTCAACGGCAAGGACATCATCCAAAAAGGCTCCGTCTTGCAAGCGCAATACCGAGCGAAACGCATCTACGGATTGGTGAATATCCGCTTGCCCTTCGATGTTGATTCGGAGATTCGTATTTCCCGACAAGACGGATTGAACAAAGCCCTGCCGAAGCTGCGTCAGCTTGCGCCGATGGAGCTTTAGCGTGACATACGCATAAATAATATTCTTTTGTGTTGCCGCCAACTGCTGCTCTTGGCCAGCAATCTCTCTCAACGCGCTTTCCAGTTCTTGCTTACGCCTTAATGCGGTTTCTGCGTCCTGCGCCGTGCCGATGCCTTCCGCCTTCAACTTCTCGACCTCTTGGCGATAAATAGCCATTGCAGTATCAAGCGCCGCAAGAAATGTGGTCACGGCCGGCTGCACGGAAAAACCTTCAATCTGCTGGCGCAGCACTGCGATAGCTTGTTGTACCGTGTTGTATTGGATTTTTAGATTATTTACCAGCGCATTGGCCTCTTGCTGGACTGCGGCTGGGGTAGGCTGCTGAAGACCGATATTGCCAAGTTGCACGGAGTCGTAGGGATTAGGCGATCCCTCTGCATCTTCCAGCACACGCAGAGGAGCAGCGATTGCCTCAATGAATGAATTGACCGTTTGCTTGGACCTTTGATTTTCCCGGAAGGTTGCGACCTGCTGGGCCACCACGGATTGCTGATATGCAGTCGTTTTGCGCGAGACTTCTTTGAGTTCGGTTTCCAGTTGCGCCTTCTTTGCAATGGATTGGTAAAGTTTCCGTTCCTCGCTACGCAACGCACGCAGAGCGCGGCGAAGCTCCTCATTTTGTTCCTCCCAAGCCTGATACCCGACCTCTGGTGCTCTGTCTATGTAAGTCAGCAAGGCACTAGGGCGCTCTGCAAGCTCGAAGACCTGCTTCTGACTGAATACCTTGACATGAAACAAGCTGGCGGCTTGCTTTGCCGTCATGCCCGTATCTTCCCAATTTCCGTTTTCATCTTGGCGCTGCGCAGAAAAACTGTTGTTCCGCCACGTAAGCAAGTAATGCTCTCTGGAGTTTGAAGATTCGTCCAATTTTTCAACAGTGGCTGCAAGCACGGTGTCCGGCCTGAGCATGCCTGCATTGCCACGCACCCCGCCCACTTGCTTGAAGCGATTGAATGCTCTCAAAACATCACTGTCATTGCCCAGCTCTTCAACATCCGATTCACGTGCCATCGCAAGCCGCAATGATTCCAGCAAGGTTGATTTACCACTTCCTCTGCCGCCAATGATTGAATTGAACCAAGGGCTGAACTTCACTTCCAATGCTTGCCGTCTAAGCAGTAGCTGCTCAATCTTCAGCGAAGTAATACGATTGGCAGGCGCAGCAGGCGGACTCGCTTGCCGCAACAAGGAACTGGCCGGGTCTAACAAGGCCAGCTTCAACCCTTCAATGCTGGGTTTTGCCATCTTCAACCATACGCGGCGAGCGCCTGCGTTGGCTGTCCGGTGGGAATCCGAGCCATCAATGATGGCAAGACCTTCCAGCTTCGCCGCGAAGTGCTGAATGGCCGGGGCATTTTCAATGTGAATTTCGATGGCATCGGCCTTTTCAAGAACTTGCTCTATCGAGCGATCAGGCCGCGTAGGAGTAAATTTTCCGGCTGCATCCACAGTCCCGTGAAAGATGCCATTGATTTCTTCCGCATGGGCCAAGATGACGACACCGCCCGTTTGGTGAATCTGGTCACAGATGGTTGATGCTCCCTCGTTGCACATACCATGCGCGTTGTTGGCATCGTTGTTGTATCTTGCCAATGCAAGAAGGCCATGAACCTTGGCTGCGCCTTCTTCCGGCCCATACACCGCCAGAACATGCAGTCCTTCCGATGCCGTCAATTCCACGCCGGGAAAAAGATGAATCTCACGAAACTCAGCATGGCGCGGCTGCTCATTGGCCATTGATACAAGCTCTTGTTTCAGGCGGTCAATCCAATCACCTGAATTGTGATCCGTGATCGCCACACAATCCGTTCCTGCCCGCATATGCACCAGCAACCAGTTACGAGGCGTTAGCTGTCCCCGCTCATTGGCGTTGTAGTCGCTGGATGCTGGAGTGTGATTGTGGAAGTCGAATGACCACCAGTTGGAACCCGGAAATCTCATCAGTTCAACTCCCATTCGATCGTGAAAAAGGTCTTCTCCTCAACCTGCTGCTTGAGCTGATCTTCCAGCTCCCAAATCAGCTTGTTGCGCTGCGCTTCAACTTCATCCTGCCGATTGAACAACTCACGCCGCAGCTTGCTGCGCTTACCTTCCAGCTCGCGCTGTTTCTTCTGCCATGACAGTTTTTCTTCCAGCGTGGGCGAGGTGGCCGCTGTGCGGCGCACTTCCTTGATCTCGCCGTCGATGGCCTTGACTTCCTGCTCAAGACCCAGCTTCAGGTCATCCGCCCAAGCGTCCAGCTTCTGCACTTCCTGCTCAAAGTAGCCAAGGTTGCGCTGGTTAATGTCGCGCAGGAGTGCTGTTTTGCGAGATTGCAAATCTTGTTTCAGCGTAATGTAACCCTCTCCCCCAGCCCCTCTCCCGTCAACGGGAGAGGGGAGTGATTGTGCAGGCAGGCGCAGGAGTTTTTCTGGATCATCTTCCACCAGCACAGTGCCGTCCGAGGTGGTGGCCGCAACCAGAAGATGCTGCTCCTGATTTCCCAAGGCTTCGACTTCGATCAGTTTCAGTGTGAGCCATCCAGCTTTGCCGAGATACGGCTCCAGGGTGCTGACCTTGCTGCCATAGCCGTCGTAGTCGAACACCAGCCTGGCGCCGTTCAGTGTGCAGGCCTTGGCCTGCTGCGTGATCCACTGCGCCAGTGGATGATGGATGCGGTACAGATGTGCGTCGCCGGATCGACGGGGCAATTCGTAGCGCCCCAGCGGAATATCGTTTGACGAAAGAGCGCCCTCACCCCCAGCCCCTCTCCCGCAAGCGGGCGAGGGGAGCGAATGCAGGTTGAAGCCGTTGTCATCGAAGTTGGCACAGTCGCCCAGTTCCGCCCGGCTTAAGTCCATCAGCATCCGCTCGAAGCGGCTGCGGGCGCTGCGGCTGTCTTCAGCACGGACGCGGAGCTTCTCCTGCACCTCCTCATCGAAGTTCTCCAGCAGAATCTGCCGCGTCTTGACCATCGCCTCGTTGATCTCGCCGGAGAGGTCGAGTTGGAGTTGCTCGAAACTGGCCTTGATTTCGGCGGGCTCACGGCAGTTCTGGTAGATGTCGACGATGCGGCGCTCAAAGTCCACACCGGAGCCAATCGCGCCCAGCACTTCGTCACTGGCCCCGAACACACCCTCGAAAAGCTGGAACTTCTGCGCCAGCAGTTCGTACACGCGGGCGTCGGCCTCGTTGCTGCGGTCAACGAAGTTGACGACGACCACATCGTATTTTTGTCCGTAGCGATGGCAACGGCCGATACGCTGTTCGATGCGCTGCGGGTTCCATGGAAGGTCATAGTTGATGACCAGTGAACAAAACTGGAGGTTGATACCTTCCGCACCCGCTTCGGTGGCGATCATGACCGTGCCGCGTTCCCTGAAATGCTCGACCAGGGCTGCGCGGGTGTCGGCAGTCCTGGAGCCGGTGATGCGGTCAGTGCCTTCGTGGTGTTTCAGCCAGTCTTTGTAGATGGCTTGTGCCCGTGGGTCGCTGTTGGTGCCGTTAAACAGGACGATACCATCTCCATAGGCAGTTTCAGCCAGCAGGCTGAGCAGGTAGTCCTGGGTGCGCTTGGACTCGGTAAAGATGATGGCCTTCCTGGCCGCACCTAGTCGACTCAGTTCGGTGAACGCTCGGTCGAGGGCCGTGAGCAGCGCCATCCCCTTGGCATTGTCGCGAATACTGGTAGCCAAAGTCTTGAAGTAGCGCAGTTCTTCAATCTCGCTGGCAATGGCATCCCGCTCGTCTAGGCCTAGCATCATGGTATCGGCTGTTCGACCGTTATCGCCATCGGTGAATTCTTCCGCAGTTTCGTCAAGCGACTCGTAGTCTTCATCCAGCTCCTCGGTCAGATCGACCACCGACGATGCGTCGAGTACGCCTTGCAGGCGCTTTGTCATCGTCTCCAATGCGCCAGCAATAGCGTGCGTACTGGAAGCCAGCAGCTTCCATAGGACAAGTGAGATCAGTTGACGTTGGCTTTGCGGAAGCGCCTGAAGATTGGGGCGCCGCAGGTAATCAGCAACAAGCCTGGACAGTTCCTGCTCTTCGTCGGACGGAGTAAATTCCTGGACGATGGCCTTGCGTGCCGTGTAGGAAACGTAAGGTTGAACCTGTTTGCGCAGGGTGCGTTTGCAGACGGGCGCGAGTCTTTCCCGCAAACTGCCGAATGCCGCTTCTTTTGCAGAATCGCGCCCCTATGAAGCGAATTGGGCGCGAAAACTGTCAATGTCACCAAACACCCGGTCGTCGATGATGCTGACGAGACCATAGAGCTCCAGCAGCGAGTTCTGCAGTGGCGTTGCAGGTCAACAGTACTTTGGAGTGAACACGCTCCAGGGCTTCCTTCAGCGTTTTGGCGATGACATTGCTGGTCTTGTAGACATTGCGCAGACGGTGCGCTTCATCGAGCACGACCAGATCCCACTCAATATCCTTGATGTCCTCCGCTTTGGCCTTGGCAAATTGATAAGAGCAGATCACCGGGCTCGATGCCATCAGGAAGGGGTTTTGCCGCTCCTGTTTGCGGATGGCGTTGTAGCTCTTGGCTTCAAGGATCAGCCCCTGCAGGTTGAATTTGTCTTGCAGCTCTTGATGCCACTGCTTGCGCAGGTTGGCTGGGACGATGATCAAGATGCGCCGACGGCGCTCAGCCCAACGTTGCGAAATGACAAGACCTGCTTCGATGGTCTTGCCCAAGCCCACTTCATCGGCAAGGATCACGCCGCGCGACAGCGGGTTGCGGCAGGCGAACAGAGCAGCGTCTACCTGATGCGGATTGAGATCGACCTGCGAATCAACCAATGTCGAGGCCAGCGATTCTATGCTATCGCTGGCTGCCCGGCGAGTGAGCTGCCAGGCGATATACTGGCTCTGATGCGGCGTCAGAAGCTGCTGCACCATCTCTACCTTTCACCTCCTTTTTTCACGGATTCAAATCCGGCAACAATGATAAAGGGGGCTATATCAAGCCCCCTGCCTTCTCACAAAACACTGTATCAGGAATTCACTTCAATGCAGATCGAATATTGTTACTCAGATTTTCGTTCAGGATTCGCGGTGTAACGAAGATCAGCAATTCGCGTTTGTCATCCCGTTTCGCGGTGTTTTTGAACAGATTCCCCAGTACGGGTATATCTCCCAGAAGTGGCACCTGGTTACGATCCTGCTTTTCGACCTGCTCGAAAATACCGCCAATGACGACTGTACCGCCATTTTCCACCAGTACTTCAGTAACGATCTGCTTGGTATCGATGGCTGGTCCGGCGGGTGTATTTTCTCCCCGGGTATCCTGATTGACCTGCAGTTTCATGATGATGTTGTCATCAGGGGTGATTTGCGGTGTAACTTTAAGGCCAAGCACGGCCTTTTTGAACTGGATCTGCGGCCGTGTCACGCTGATAGTCTGAAACGGGATTTCGGTACCCTGTTCGATACTTGCTTCCACACGGTTGGCCGTCACCAGGCGCGGGCTGGCAATCACCCGGCCCTTGCTGTCCGACTCCAGCGCGGAGAGTTCGAGATTGATCAGCGTGCCGTTATTAATCTTGATCAAACTCAGGCCCAGTGCGGCCGGTCCACCCGCAACACCAGCTAGTGCAGCCGCCGGCAGATTGACGTTGAGATTATCTCCGCCAGAAGGGGATACTGTACCGGCAGCCAATCCGCTGGAATTGCTCAAATTCCCGGAAATACCCAGCCTTCGCCCATTGGTCTCGCTGCCGATGCGGGTTGCGTTTTGTACCCCAAAACGGGCACCCAGGTTACGGCTGAATGTATCGGTTGCTTCGACGATTCGGGTTTCGATCATGACCTGCCGCACCTGAGTATCGAGGTTAGCGACGTGTCTTGCTACCTCTGCCAGCCGCGTGGGAATATCGGTAACGGTCAGGGTATTGCTGATGTCATCCACTTCCACCGAGCCGCGCTGGCTCAGAATGCCTTTGAGTGGAATCGAGCTGGCAGTTCTGTAATTCAGTTTGAAAGCCTCAGTTTGCAGCACTTCCAGTTCGGTAATCTGCTGATTCTGCTCCAGTTGCAGCTTTTCACGGGCGGCCATTTCTTCCCGTGGCGCAATGAAGATCACATTGCCCGCTCTGCGTTTATCGAGATCATTCGTTTGCAGCACGATATCCAGCGCCTGATCCCAGGGAACATCCCTCAACCGCAAGGTCAGATTACCTTTGACGGAGTCGCTGGCGATGATATTCAGATCGGTAAAGTCTGCAATCACCTGCAGAATCGAGCGAATCTCAACATCCTGGAAATTGAGTGAGAGTTTTTCACCGGTATAGCCCCCATCGATCAATTTCTTATGAATGGGGATATCTTCGGCTTCCGCCATCGGTCTGATTTCCACCACGAAAGTGGTGCCGGTCTGCCAGGAAGTATGTTCCCAGCGCCCTTTAGGCTCGATGATCATCTGCACGTTGCCATCCCGGGCAACCGTCTCGACTGACTGCACCGGCGTGGCAAAATCCAGTACATTCAACCGCCGTTCAAGATTAGGGGGCAGATAGGCTTTCATGAATTCAACCAGCAATCTGCTTCCGTGACTATGAACATTGACCACTGCGCCCGGCTGCGAAAGTTCCACTTCCACCCTGCCTTCGCCCTGAGTGCCCCGATGAAAATCGATATCGCGCAGACTCATCGTTTCACTTCTCGCCGGACTGGAAGTCGAAACGGGCAGGCGGGCGGAAGTTACGCCAGAGATTTCATTGCTCCTGAGCGATATCAGTAAATGATTGCCTTCGACATCGGTTTCATAGGCAGCCGTATTTGATAGATTCATCACCAGACGAGTGCGGCCTTCAGCAGGTACGACATCAATATTTTTGATGATACCCCGGCCGGGAATTTTGCCGGATTTATCCAGTACACTGTCCATCTGTTCCAGGTCGAAGTAAAGACGATCGGGATCATTCAGCAGCACGCCGGCGGGTGGTACTTCAACCGGTTTATCCAGAGTCACCCTGACAACTGTCCTGCCATCTGTTTGTGACGAGATATCCACTGCACGCAGTGTGTTGACTGATGCAGTTGCAGTCTGCACATAACCCCATGCAAGCAGCAGAATACAGGTTGACAGGCATTGCCAAACCCGGTGAACAACCCTGATGACCCGATTCTCGTACTCTTTGTTTCCCCTTATCCAGTTCATTATTTCCGCTCCTGAGTTTGCAGCATGAGTACACTGGCCCGTTCGCTCCATTCGTCTCCGCTATCCCGTGTAATCTCTCTCAATTTGATTTCCACTTCGGAAACACCTGTAATCAGGCCGAAATTCTGGCCTAGATAATTACCGGCCCTGACACGGTGAACCGAGTTATCCGGGGCTCTGACCAGGGCAAAAACATTATTTCCGCGCCGCAGCGAACCCACCATGACGAGGTTTTCCAGTGGAAAACTTTCCAGAGCTTCCTTCGGCCGCTTCAGATCAGGTTCCAGTTCATTGCGATCCGGTTTTCCCGGTTTGTTTTTGCGGTTGCTGAAGGGATCAGGGATATCGAACGCCTGATAAACGAAATGCTCCAATGTTCTAATTTCGGGCAGGGGATCCACTTTTCCCTTCAATCCCGCGCCTGATTCCCTGACGAAAGATTCCAGATCTTCATAACCTTCCTGGCTGCACGCGCCCACCAATGACATCATCATTACAGCCATCCACCAGCTGAATCGGCTGCTCATGACGCCCCCTTGGGGTTCTTCTGCTTATCTTTCTCCGCCGTTTCTCTTTTATGAGCTGCGATTTCCTCGTCGTCGAGATAACGAAAGGTTTTCGCCGTCGCATTGAATATCAGCTGGTGATCCTTTCCAGGAGTGATCTCGATATTGTGCAGCGTGACGATGCGTGGCAACTGAGCCACATCGCTGGCAAAAGCACCGATATCGTGATAATTGCCCGTTACCCTGACAGTAACCGGCAATTCAGCATAGAACTCCCGCACCGTCTCTCTGACATCAGGTTTGAACAGTTCAAACTGCAATCCCCGTCCCAGACCTGCCCGGTTAATATCCACCAGCAGCGCATCCAGTTCAGATTTGTTAGGCAATTGCTTGAGCAAGGTGCCCAGCGTTTGCTGCACTTCCGCCAGCTGCTGGCGTAGAGCATCGAGATTGACTGCACTGGTCTTTTTGGCGAGAAAAGTGCTTCTGAGCGTATTTTCTTCTTCCCGCACCTGCTCCAGTGTCGTCCACTGTTCTTCCCAATCCAGAAAATAACCGGCCACCATCAATGTTGCCAGCAACAGGGCAAGCGCACCCGCCTTAATTACAGCCGGCCAGCTTCCCGGCTCATTGGGATTGACATGACGCAACTCTTCCAGCAGGTTCATGGCTGCCCCGCCGCTGCGGTAATTTTTGATGTCATTTCCTCCCCTCCGGTATGGCTGCCTTCTTCGGGTGACTCGGTCAGCCTGACATTCAGATCGAATTCACTGAGCCTGATCCCGTTTGCGGTAGCCGCCTTGATTTCGATCAGCAACGGCGATTCCATCCAGGCTGAAGCATCCAGATTGCGCATCAGCGTCGAGACCCAGGCATTGGATTGAGCATAGCCGGCAAGACGGAGATGCTCGTTCGTTTGTTTGAAGCTTTTCAGATACACACCCTCCGGTACCCGCCTGGCTACCTCATCCAGCATGTGCACTACTTTGGCACGATTGCCTTGCAGTGATTCGACGATCCCTTTGCGTGCCAGCATTTCCTGAATTTTTTCTCTGATCGATCTGATCTCGGCAATCTGCCGGTCGAGCACGGCGATCTCATCCTTCAGATACTGATTACGCCCGTTCTGGTAATCGATTTTATCCAGCACCATTTCATGCCCTCCCCAGATGATCAGCATACCCAGTACCACAGTGAGGCCGGCCAGTACGGCAAACTGCTGCTGGCGTGCCTTGCGTTTGAGTTCACGGTATGGAAGCAGATTGATACGTATCATGACGGGTCAAATCCTCTCATGGCCAGGCCGCAGGCCGTCAACAGAACGGGAGCATCCATTTTCATCTGTCTCGGTGCGATCCGGCCGGACAGTTCCATATCAGCAAATGGATTGATGATCTGGGTAATCACTTTGGTACGTCCAGAGATGATCTCTTCCAGGCCAGGAATGGCTGCGCATCCCCCTGACAGAAAAATGTAGTCCACCTGGGTATACTGGGTAGAAGTAAAAAAGAACTGAAGTGCCCGGGATACTTCCAGCGCCACCGTTTCACAAAAGGGTTGCAACACATCATGCCGGTAATTTTCTGGCAATGTTTCGTTGCGCTTGGCAATCTCGGCTTCTTCGGGAGAAAGATTGAACTGGTTCTGGATTTCCTGTGTCAGCTGGTCTCCGCCAAAAGACAGATCGCGCATATAAATGGATTCGTCGTTCAACAGCACATTGACCCGGGTAACGCTCGCACCAATGTCTATCAGGGCAATCACCTTATCCTTGCCATCATCCGGCAGTTGCTGTCTGATCGCTCTGGCAGATACGGCCTGCGCAGCAAACTGCTCGATATCCATTACCATCACTTTCAGTCCAGCTGACACGGCCGTTGCTACCCGATCTTCCACCTTATCCTTGCGAGCGGCTGCCAGCAGCACTTCTACCTCTTCCGGATGGCCTGGAACCGGCCCGATCACCTGAAAATCGAGATTGACTTCATCCAGCGCAAACGGCACATACTGATTGGCTTCTGTTTCAACCTGAAATTCCAGATCATCTTCACGTAAACCGGCGGGAACGTTGATTTTCTTGGTAATGACAGAAGTCAGCGGCAGTGCCATGACAATTTTTTTCTGCCGTGCCCCCATCCGTTTCAAAGCGCGCCGGAGACACTCGCTTACCTGTTCGATCTGGTTGATTCCGCCATCCTGCAATGCATCTACCGGCATGGGTTCGATCACATAACGCTCCAGGCGGTATGAATGAGGCGGCCGGCCTTTCCTGGAAAGCTCCACCACCTTTATCGACGAGGCACTGATATCCACTCCCAGCATGCGATCGGTGCCTGCCAACAGGCTAAAGTCGATATCAAACCTGATATCGAGAGGTTTTTTCAGGATGGACGAACTCAAAGCCATATCTGCTCTCACTTGCATAACGTGTTGACCGGAATGTTTTCATCCGGACGAGGTACTGCAACTGAGGCCGATTCTGACAGCTTAATGAATGAGTTAATTCATGCAATAACGATTGATATACCCTTTATAATTTCGTTCTGGATTATTTTTCACCCTACACGACACACAGCCCTCTGAATGTTATTCCGCTGGTTTTACCGTTTTTTCCTGGCTGCTCTGGCCACTGGTTTGCTTGCCGCATTGCTGGTGGTGTTTGCTGCTCTGGTTACGCTGCCTTCTCTGCCCAGTCTTGAAACGCTGACTGATTACCGTCCCAAAATCCCGCTGAGAATTTACAGTGCCGACAATTTACTGATCGGCGAATTCGGTGAGGAACGCAGGGATTTCATCAAAATCGAGGAAGTGCCCAAATCACTCAAACAAGCAATTCTGGCAGCTGAGGATGATCGTTTTTATCAGCATTACGGAGTGGATTACATTGGTGTCTTACGTGCCATCTATTCCAATTTCAAGGCAGGCAGCGCACATCAGGGGGCAAGCACCATCACTATGCAGGTGGCGCGCAATTTCTTTCTGACCAAGGAAAAGACGCTCACCCGAAAATTCAGTGAGGCCTTACTGGCTTTCAAAATCGAGCACAGTCTGGAGAAAGACCAGATCCTTGAGCTGTATATCAACCAGATTTATCTCGGACAACGCAGTTACGGCTTTTCTTCTGCAGCACAATCCTATTTTGGCAAAAAGCTCACCGACATCAATCTGGCGGAAGCAGCCATGCTGGCCGGACTTCCCAAGGCCCCTTCCCGGTTCAATCCGATCGTCAACCTGGAACGGGCAAAAACCCGGCAACAATATGTGCTGAAACGGATGTACGAACTCGGATATATCTCTGCCGAACAGTTCGCGCGGGCAAAAGAGACTACGACTGCAACTCCGACTCGCCGCCGGGTAAGAGTCTCCGATATGCATGCTGATTATGTCGCAGAAATGGTGCGGCAAGTCATTTACGACCGTTATCGTGAAGAAGCCTATACTCGCGGAATCAAGGTCTATACCACGCTGAGAAAAACAGATCAGGAAGCAGCTTACCGGGCGTTACGCAAAGGTGTCACAGATTACGATGCCCGGCATGGTTATCGCGGCCCGGAAGCATTCCTGAAACTGCCAGCAGATCTCAAGAATCACGAAGCATTGCAAGACATCATGCAGGATATCAGCAACAGTGATGACATCCTGGCAGCAGTCGTTCTATCTGCTACACCCAGTGTTGTTGAAGCTTTCCGCAAGAATGGAGAAACCATCCGGATCACAGGCGATGGTTTAAAAGCAGCACGCCAGTTTCTCGGGAATGATCCCAAAATCGGCGAGAAACGGATACGCCCCGGCGCCTTGATCCGGGTAAAGAAAACGGAAAAAGGTCACTGGCAGATCGTTCAGCTGCCAGAAATCGAAGCTGCACTGGTTGCAATGGATCCGAACGATGGCGCCATTCGTGCACTGGTAGGCGGATTTGATTACCACCTCAACAAATTCAATCATGTTACGCAAGCCTGGCGCCAACCAGGATCGAGCTTCAAACCATTCGTTTATTCTGCCGCACTTGAAAAAGGCTTTACCCCGGCTACGATCGTCAATGACGCACCACTGTATCTGGGGCCGGAACAGACTGGCGGCAAAGCCTGGGAGCCCAAGAATTACGATGGCAAGTTCAGCGGTCCGATCAGAATGCGCACCGCACTGACACACTCCAAGAACCTGGCATCAGTCCGTATTCTTCAGGCAATCGGCCCGGCTTACGCGCAGGACTACGCCACCCGTTTCGGTTTCGATAAGAAACATCACCCGGCAGTCCTTCCCATGGCACTTGGTGCCGGCTCGGCCACACCGATGCAGATGGCCATCGGCTATGCCACTTTTGCCAATGGGGGCTACCACATTCATCCCTACTTCATCGAACGGATCGAGGATGAACATGGAAACATCATTGAACAGGCCCGCTTTGCCACTGCCGGCCGGAATGCCAAACAGGTCATCGATCCGCGCAATGCATTTCTGATGACCAGCATGATGCAGGATGTTGTCCAGAGAGGAACCGCTGCCCGGGCCAGGGCACTCAAGCGCAATGACATTGCGGGAAAAACGGGAACGACCAGTAACGCGGTCGATGCCTGGTTCTGCGGTTACCAGAAAGATCTGGTAGCGGTTACCTGGATGGGATTCGATGAACCCAGATCCATGGGAAGCAGGGAAACCGGAGGGCAGGCTGCTTTACCCATCTGGATCGACTACATGGCCACGGCACTCAAACCGATACCGGTTGCAAAAATTTCATCTCCCAAAGGCATCGTCGTAGCGAAAATCAATCCTGAGACAGGCATGAGAGATATATTCGGAACACTTAACGAGTACTTCTTTCAGGAGCAGCTTCCGCCCGAAACGGATTACTCTTTCCAGGATCCCGAATTCACCGATCAGATGGAAAGTCCGTTGTTTTGAATCAGGATCTGTTTTTCAGGAATCGGATCCACATAAAATGCAGGTTGTAAAAAAGATTCGACGATACCCGTTCCGCGTCAGCAATCACTTCTCCATTTATATCAGCAAGGAATGAGTGAAATATACACGCCACATGTATCCGGTTATTCTTTCGGCTCTGCTGAAACATCCTGGCCCGGTTTCAGCCCGTTCAACTGTTCGATCAGCGCCCGTCTTTCATTTTCCGTTTCCTGATAGCGCATATAGAGTTCATTCAGCTCATCCGTATAGCGATGGACCCTTTCAGCACGTTCCTTGCGCTGTCTGGCTGTGTCTTCATACTTGGGCGCTTCGCCATTGATAATGACGTCACTGCCGATCGGCAGTGCCTGCTCAACCTGAGTAATCTCGTGGCGTCGCAGTTCCTGCAGCATTTGAAACCGCTGGAACAGGATCTGCTGTTCCTGTTGCTGCTGCATGATGGCTGCCTCCAGCTCAGAAATCTGTTTTTCATTGCCCGCTGCCGCCGGTACAGACATTGAAACCAGCAATAAACAGAAAAACAGCCGTTTCATACAGTTTTCCTCCCGAACGATCCAGGCCGAAATCTTACAAGAATCAGATATGAATGGCCCGTTTATCCACGCTCAATGCAGCTTCGTGCAGTGATTCGGAAAGCGAGGGGTGAGCATGTACGATACGCGCCAAATCTTCGCTGCTGGCGGAAAATTCCATAGCAACCACAGCTTCTGCAATCATTTCGGAAACATAAGGGCCTACCATGTGTACGCCCAGGATACGATCACTTTCCGCATCTGCCAGCACCTTGACGAACCCGGTCGTTTCTCCCAGCGCACGAGCGCGCCCGTTGGCCATGAATGGGAACTGCCCCGCTTTGTAAGCAATCCCTTCTGCTTTCAATGTTTGTTCGGTTTTGCCCACCCAGGCGATCTCCGGTGCAGTATAGATCACCCATGGCATCATTCCGAGATCCACATGGGCAGACGAATCAGCTGCTCCCTGCCGGCCTGATGCTATCCGTTCGGCAACGGCAACACCTTCCTCGGAAGCTTTATGCGCCAGCATCGGCCCTCTTACGACATCTCCAATCGCATATACATTCTGCAGACTAGTCTGGCAGAACTCGTTCACGCTGATATAGCCGCGCTCATCAAGTTTCAATCCTGCTGCTTCAGCCTCCAGAGCTGAAGTGTTGGGAACCCGTCCTACAGCTACGATGAGTTTATCTACCTTCAGATTCTGTGCATTCTTGTCACGATCGATATAGTCGATCTCCACACCCTGCTCACTTGCCTGGGCTGATTTGATCTCAACCCCGGTATGAATGATGAGCCCTGTCTCACGTGTCAATGCTTTATAGGCCTCTTTGGCAACCTGTTCATCCGCTGCTGGCAGAAAATCAGCCTGGGCTTCCAGCAAGGTCACTTCCGCACCCAGCCTGCGCCAGACACTTCCCAGTTCCAGACCGATCACCCCCGCACCGATGATGGCAAGTTTCCCGGGAGTCTGTTGCAAAGCCAGGGCCCCTGCATTATCGAGCACATTATTCCCGTCGACCGGTGCCACTTGCAGAGCACGGGGAGTAGAGCCCGTCGCGATGATGACATACCTAGCTCGTACTGATTGCTCTTGCCCATCAGTACTTACCCGGATTTCCCAGCTGTCATCACCATTATCACGTTCTCGATCACGCTTTTGCAGCGTTCCACGACCATGTAAGGCAGTCACTTTATTTTTCTTGAACAGCATGCCAATGCCACCGGTAAAGGCTTTGACGATCTTGTCCTTGCGAGCAATCATGGCCGGGACATCTATCGATAGTCCATCTACCTTGATGCCGTGCTCAGCAAACTTATGTCCGGCTCGTTCGAAATTCTCGGAAGATTCGAGCAACGCCTTGGAAGGGATACAGCCAACATTCAGACAGGTACCACCCAGACTGGGTTTGCCCTGCTCATTTTTCCAGTCATCGATACATACGGTGTTGAGTCCGAGCTGCGCACAACGGATAGCCGCTACATAGCCACCAGGGCCTGCACCGATAACCGCCACATCGAATAAATTATCCATATCAATAAGGAGTAAAAATAGCTTGTTGGAAAATTAAATACTTACACAGATGCACTGATACCAGCCGGATCGATTTTACTGATCTCGTCTGCTGCCTGGAGGAATCGTTCCATTTCATGCAACTGCGCCATGGAATGAATCATGTGCTGTCCGCGCATGCATTCCAGTCTGGCCATACTGACAGCAGAAAATTCCCATCGTAATGATCCCAGCAGTTCATCTGCCGTATCGGCATCATTACATACCAACACCATATCACACCCCGCCCGCAGAGCCTGCTCTGCCCGACGAGTGATGCTGCCATAATTCCTGGCGGCCTGCATACCCAGGTCATCACTGAAAATACAGCCTTCGAAACCCAGATCGTGCCGCAAAATGCGCTGCAGCCATTCGCTGGAAAAACCTGCCGGATGCGGGTCGATGGCCGGATAAACGACATGCGCCGCCATGATGCCGGAAAGCCCCGTATCGATCACCCGGCGGAAAGAAATCAAATCTTCCTTTTCAATATCGGCGTAGCTGCGTGTATCGATGGCGGTTTCGACATGGGTATCCGCCCGGATTGCGCCGTGGCCGGGGAAATGTTTGCCAACCGCTGCCATTCCTGCTGATTGCAAACCACTTATCAGGACGCAAGCCAGATCAGCAACGACCTGCGGTTTACGATGGAAAGCACGATCACCAATCACGCCGCTCTGTCCGTAATCAAGATCGAGCACGGGTGTAAAACTCAGATCCACACCACAGGCTTTGAGCTCTGCAGCCAGTACGTAACCAGTCTGGCTCGCCAGATGATGTGCCCGATCCGGGTTCCTGTCGTGGATTTCTCCCAGCGTACGCATAGGCGGCAAACGGGTGAAACCATCACGAAAACGCTGCACCCTGCCGCCTTCCTGATCGACTGCAATGAGCAGAGACGGATATCGCAGTGCACGAATCGCCGCTGTCAGTCCGGCCAGCTGGGCCGGAGATGCGTAGTTCCGTGCAAACAGGATAACGCCTCCCACCAAGGGATGGCTCAACCGGACACGATCCGTTTCAGTCAGTTCTGTGCCTGCTATATCGAACATCAGCGGGCCGAGGGACATCTCTATTTTTCCAGTACGACAAAGGCGCTTACCATGGTCAACTCATCACTGATGGAAAGATGGTGGCAAGTGATACCACGCTGTCCTATCCAATCAGCCAGTTCCTGCTGAAACTCAAAATAGGGCTTTCCCTGCGAATCATGCTGAACAGCCATATTCCCGAACATGACCGGGGCACGCAAGCCCGTACCCATCGCTTTGGAGAATGCTTCCTTGGCAGCGAAACGCTTTGCCAGGAATAGCGCAGGTTTAACCTGCTTCAGGTAATCCGGCCATTCAGAATCTGCCAGCACGCGTCTGGCAAATTGTTCGCCGTAACGCTCCAGTGAGCCTGCAATCCGAGCAGGGTCGACCAAGTCAGTCCCGATACCATATATCATGCACGCGCCCGCTGGATCAGAGCTTTCATTTCGCGAACCGCTTCGGCAAAACCGATAAACAATGCCCGGGCAACGATGGCATGGCCGATATTCAGCTCGGATAGCTCCGGTATGGCAGCGATCTGTATGGTATTTTCGTAATGCAGCCCGTGTCCGGCGTTGACCTGCAATCCCCGGCCAAAAGCATAGGCTGCCATGGTACGGATTATTTCCAGCTCAACCTGCTGCATTTCGGTTGTTGCAGCATCCGCATAACGACCGGTATGCAGTTCAATTACAGGAGCACCTGCCTCGACTGCTGCATCGATTTGACCGGCCTGCGCATCGACGAACAGCGAAACGCGGATTCCCGCTTCTGCCAGGCGCTTACACGCGGCACTCACCTGCTGGAAATGGCGAATGACATCCAGTCCGCCTTCCGTTGTCAGTTCTTCCCGCCGCTCTGGCACCAGGCAGATATCATGTGGCTTGATCCGGCAGGCAAAAGCAATCATTTCTTCTGTCACGGCACTCTCCAGATTCATTCTGGTTTTAAGCCGATCCCGCAGAATTACGACATCATTTTCCTGTATATGGCGACGATCTTCACGTAAATGCAGTGTAATCGCATCTGCACCCGCTACCTCGGCAACCAGTGCTGCTTCGACCGGGCTGGGATAAGTCGTGCCACGTGCCTGGCGCACTGTTGCTACATGGTCGATATTGACACCCAGAGCTATCATGATTATTTAGTCTTCCTGCTTGTTTCCAATGAATGATTTCTAAAACCTTCCCTCTTACTCATAACCCAGGCTCTTTAGCGCAGCAATATCATCCGCCCAGCCGGATTTCACTTTGACCCATACTTCCAGATAGACTTTGCTGCCGAACAACATTTCCATATCCTTACGCGCCTGCGTGGCCATATCTTTCAATTTCTTACCCCGCTTACCAATGATGATGGCCTTCTGATTTTCCCTTTCGACCAGGATACAGGCATGGATGCGTCGCAAATTACCCTCCACGGTAAACTGCTCTATCACCACGCTGACCGAATAAGGTACTTCTTCTCCGATCTGCCGGAACACTTTTTCACGCAGCAGTTCTGCCGCTAGAAACCGCTCACTGCGATCGGTGATCTCATCCTCGGCAAACAAAAAGGGATTTTCCGGCAAATGCTGACGAATCGCTTCGATCAGGGCAGATAACTGTCTGTTCTGCAAAGCACTGACTGGAACGATAGCAGAAAACTCGAACACGTCTGCCATTTTCTGGATGAACGGAAGCAACTGCAATTTATCCGACAGTATGTCAATTTTGTTGATCACCAGAATCACGGGCAAATTCCGCGGCAGTTGCTCCAGAACCTGTTCATCCTCCCGACCAAATCGACCTGCTTCAACCACGAATACCACGACATCCACACCCTGCATGCTTTGCAGAACAACCCGATTCATTACCTGATTGAGCTGGCTGCGATGGCGCGTCTGGAAACCGGGCGTATCCACAAAAATAAACTGCGACTGTGCATCGGTCAATATCCCGTGAATGCGATGGCGGGTAGTTTGCGCTTTTCTGGAAGTAATACTGATCTTCTGTTTGATCAGATGATTCAACAGCGTTGATTTACCGACATTAGGCCGTCCCACGATGGATATATAACCAGTTTTGTAACCAGGTGCGTTCATGGCCAGTATCTTTCCAGGTAAAAACTGAGATTGATCGAGAAAATATAGCTTGCTACTTATAGGATAATGTTGACTCAATGCCTTACGATGGCAAGTTCGTAAGCTTGGCGTGCAGCTTCTTGCTCGGCTCGGCGGCGGCTGGTTCCCTCACCTCTTGTGCGAATGCTGAATCCGGGAATGACACATTCCACATGAAAAATCTGCGCGTGCGGATCACCCTGTGCCAACAGCACGTTGTACTCAGGCAGAGCAATTTTACGACTCTGCAGATATTCCTGCAGCAAGGTTTTGGAATCCTTGCCGGAAGTATCCGGATCCAGCTGTCTGATCAGGGGTTCATATAATGCAACAATGACCTGCTCTACCGCTGTAAACCCGCTTTCGAGATAAATCGCACCGATGATGGCTTCCACTGCATTTGCCAGAATCGAAGGACGATGATGTCCGCCACTTTTACGCTCACCCTCGCCGAGTAAAATCAGCTCTCCGATACCCAGGGTGGATGCCAGTCGATGCAATGCCTGCTGATTGACAAAATTGGCACGTAATCGAGTCAGGTCTCCTTCCGGCAATGATGGAAAACGTTTGAACAGTAACGTTGATACTGCACAGTTCAAGACACTATCGCCGAGAAATTCAAAGCGCTCATTGTTTGGAAAACCGAGACTGCGGTGAGTAAGTGCTTCCCGGAGTAAATCAGGCTGTTTGAAGGTATAACCTAGTTTCTGCAAGAAAACTGTGTAATCTCGCCCTTTCAGTGTTTTTGTCTGTTTATTTTTGGTATTGCGTGCAACAGGTCTGGAACTGATCATCGATTACTGGCAGCATCGAAGTCGATCAGTAAAGAAAGGTTTGCAAACAAGGGTTTCGTAACTGTGTAGTTTATATCCAGCACGAGTTGCTCATCCTGCTTTCTGATGACGATATCATTTCCGTTTACGGATTTTATGTCGTCCACGGCAGCGCGCTTGTTAAACGCCTGGCGAATTTCATGAACGCCAGCATTACGTAGTTCGGAATCACTGGCAATTGCCACCAGTACCCGCTTGACTGCGGCAAACTCGATGTAAGCAGGAACAAGTCTCATCCCCAAGATTGCCATCAGAACAATGACTACCGACCATGTCAGCAGACCCGGCAAACTCACCCCCTGCTGCTTTCTGTTCATCGAAGAATAAACCGGATTCATAGATACCTCTGTGACATACTGAAGATTCAAATCATTATTTGATCAACGTGCCTATTCTGCTCAGATCATTAAAATTCCACCAGATCAGGAAGGCTTTACCAACGATATGATTTTCCGGTACGAACCCCCAGTAGCGGCTATCACTGCTGCCATCACGATTATCACCCAGAGTGAAATAACTCCCTTCGGGGACCTTACAGGAAAAACCTGTCCGGTCAAAGGTACAATTCTCCCGATTAGGAAAATGGTGAATAGCAGATAGCTGAATATCCGGCATATCTTCATTGATCAGGATGTCATGTTCGTTGCCATCCATATTTTCTTTGAACCGCTGTGTATAAATATATGCCGGACCATCGATATATTTATAGCCTCCCCCTTGCTCTAGCTGAACGGGAACATCATTGATACTCAACTGTTTATTCCGGTAGGTGACCATATCCCCGGGTACACCGATCACTCGTTTGATGTAATCGATAGAGGGATCCTCGGGAAAACGAAATACCATGACCTCACCACGCTGGGGTTCATTCATATCGATGATTTTCAGGTTCGCTACCGGCAGCCTGATCCCGTAGGTGTACTTATTGACCAATATAAAATCCCCGATCAGCAAAGTTGGAATCATCGAACCGGAAGGAATTTTGAAAGGCTCTACCAGAAATGATCTCAGACTGAATACAATCAGGATGATCGGAAAAAAGCTTTTAGGATATTCAACCCACCATGGCTCTTCGGTACTGCCGAAAACACGCCTGTGCCTCAGCACAAAATAATCAAGCAGCCAGATCCCACCCGTTACTACCAATAAAATAAGCAACACCAAAGGAAAGTTCATAATACCCCATGACCTAGAAATATACCGATCAACACCTTACTCATCCCGTTTGCCGGCACTTTTATTTGTCACTTGCCATCCACCTGCAGGATGGCAAGAAACGCTGCCTGGGGAATTTCAACATTACCGACCCGTTTCATACGTTTTTTCCCCGCTTTCTGCTTTTCCAGCAACTTGCGTTTACGTGTAATGTCTCCGCCGTAGCACTTCGCCAATACATTCTTGCGCAATGCCTTGACATTCTCGCGCGCCACAATATGAGCACCTATTGCCGCTTGTACAGCAATGTCAAACATTTGTCGCGGGATGAGTTCACGCATTTTCTGTGCCAGTTCCCGCCCGCGGTGCTGGCTGCTGGCACGATGTACAATCAGAGACAAAGCATCCACCCGGTCGCCATTGATCAATATATCGAGCTTAACCAGATCAGCCGCTCTGAATTCCTTGAACTCATAATCAAGTGAAGCATAACCGCGGCTTACAGATTTCAATCTGTCAAAAAAATCCATAACTACCTCGTTCAAAGGCATTTCATAGACCAGCATTACCTGCCTGCCCATGTATTGCATATTTTTCTGGATACCACGTTTGCCGGTACACAATGTCATCACTGTGCCGACATATTCTTCCGGAACCAGAATCGTCGTAGTAATGATCGGCTCTCTGATCTCTTCTATACTGGATAGATCAGGCAATCTAGATGGATTCTCGATTTCCGTGATTTTGCCATCATGCAGAACGACCTGATAAACCACTGTGGGTGCAGTAGTAATGAGGTCCATGTCATATTCCCGCTCCAGCCGTTCCTGCACAATATCCAAGTGTAGTAATCCCAGGAATCCGCAACGAAACCCGAAACCCAGTGCCTGGGAAGTTTCCGGCTCAAAATGCAGAGAAGCATCGTTCAACTGCAGTTTTTCCAGCGCCGCGCGCAATGCATCATATTGATTGGATTCGACCGGATATAATCCGGCAAAAACCTGTGGCTTGATTTCCTTGAACCCGGCCAAGGGCTCACTGGCAGGGCGATCAGCAAGTGTCACTGTATCTCCCACTTTGGCAGATTTCAAATCCTTGATTCCTGAAATGATAAAACCCACTTCACCGGCACTCAGGGAGTCATGGTTTACTGCTTTCGGCTGGAAAACGCCCACCTCTTCACATAAATAACTTGCTTTGCTGGACATCAGCAAAATCTTGTTGCCCGGTCTCAGTACCCCATCCACGACTCGAACCAGCATCACGACACCTACATAGCTGTCAAACCAGGAATCTATGATCAACGCCTTGAGTGGCGCATCGATATCTCCCTCAGGCGGCGGAATCTGCGCCACGATCATTTCCAGAACCTGCTCCACCCCTTCACCGGTCTTCGCACTGATACGCAAAGCACCTTTGGCTTCAATCCCGATGATATCTTCCACTTCAGCTATCACTCTGTCAGGATCTGCCGCAGGTAAGTCGATCTTATTGAGTACTGGGATCACTTCGACACCTTGCTCAATTGCGGTATAACAGTTTGCAACCGTCTGCGCTTCAACACCCTGAGAAGCATCAACGACCAGCAGAGCACCTTCACAAGCAGAAAGTGAACGGGATACTTCATAGGAAAAATCAACGTGACCCGGGGTATCGATCAAATTCAGCAGATAATCTTTACCATCCTTGGCCTGATAGTGTAACGCTGCAGTTTGTGCCTTTATCGTAATACCGCGCTCACGCTCCAGATCCATTGAATCGAGTACCTGATTCTCCATTTCCCGGTCGGAAAGACCGCCACAAAACTGAATAATACGATCGGCCAGTGTGGATTTGCCATGATCGATATGCGCGATGATGGAAAAATTACGAATATGCTGTATCAAAAGAAATCACCGGGGCAGAAAATTGACAGAAGCCAGAGACGAAAGGAGCGATTGTATACAAATCGACAGAGGGAAGATAGATTCGACTGATCTCGCCAGAATAGCCTGACAGCCAAATACACCTTAATGATCATGGAAACAGCGAGAATCTGTTAAATGCGTCAGCCTATCAACGATTTGCTCTACCTCGATTTCTTATACCAACGCAGAATAGGAAATATGAAAGCTGTGTTTTTCCGGAACGGAAAACCCAATCCGCTCAACGAATCAGCCGTGAGATGAAATTCAGGAGAGGTAAGCGTCAATTACATCTGAATCAAGAAAATAGTGACACAGTTCCTTATTCTCGTTAACAGCAAAAAGAACAGGAACACGATCATTGTATAATCGAGTCAAATGTTCATTCCCATCAATATTGATTACTTCCAGTTCAAACCAAGATTTTTTTTGTAATACCTGCAGGGAAGCAATCATCTCTTCACACAGATGACAACCTTCCCTTCCGTATACGACCAATTTCCTGGGTTCTACCTGATTATTCATTGCACCAGCAGCAAACTTTACCTATTTATCTTTATAGTAATAAAGGTCGTGATATCTCCTCTTTTTATCAGCAGAGCAATATTCCGACCTTTCTTGGCATCATCCAATAGTTTATTGAACTGCTGGACAGATTTTATATCCTGATTATTGAATCCCAGGATGACATCTCCGGGACGAATGCCTGCACTGCTGGCAATTCCATCATAGACCTCTTCAACCAGCAAACCATTATCAACTCCAAGCTCATTCTTCTGGCTTGCAGAAAGTTCTCTCAAAGCAAGCCCTAGCCTGCTGGTGGCATCTCCCGATTTACTTTGTTTTTGGACAGTAGCGCTGCTGTCATCCCCAGGCATTTCCCCTACTGTAACAGTTAGTTTCTTGACTGAACCATTACGCCATACTTCAACAGATACCCTAGCGTCTGGCTTCGTATTTCCGACAATGCGAGGTAAATCACTTGAAGTATCGATATCTTTACCATCGAATCTCAGAATCACGTCCCTTATCTTGATACCTGCCTTGTCAGCCGGCCCATCTTTCTCCACAGAAACAACCAGTGCGCCACGCGACTTATCCAGATTGAAAGATTCCGCCAGTTCATCTGTCATTTCCTGGATCATGACACCGATTTTTCCTCGAGAGACTTTGCCGTAAGCCTTGAGCTGACTGGTAATTTCCATTGCCACATCAATCGGAATGGCAAAAGAAAGACCCATGAAACCACCCGTACGGCTGTAAATCTGGGAGTTAATCCCCACGACTTCCCCTTTCATATTGAACAGTGGCCCGCCTGAGTTACCTGGATTGATTGCTACGTCAGTCTGAATAAAAGGAACATAATTTTCCTGGGCGAGCGATCGCCCTTTCGCACTCACGATTCCTGCTGTAACCGTATTCTCAAAGCCAAAAGGGGCACCAATGGCAATCACCCATTCGCCAACCTTAAGCTGATCAGGACTACCCTGGGTAACTACCGGCAAATCATCCGCGTCGATTTTTAACAGAGCTATATCCGTTTTCCGATCGGTTCCTATTACTTTTGCACCGAACTCACGCTTATCAGTCAGTCTGACCGTAATTTCATTGGCTGATTCGACCACATGTGCATTGGTCAGAATATAACCATCCTTACTGATGATGAAACCTGAGCCCAGTGAACGGGATTCATACTTTCTCGGGCCGGAGAAAGGTTGCATATGCCGGCGAAAAAACTCGTAAAAAGGAGAATCTTCAGGGATGTTGGGAATTCCCGGAAAGAAATGATTCGCATCTATCTGCTGCGTCTGTACGGTACTGATATTGACAACTGCCTGTCCGTGCTTTTCCACCAAGTCGGTAAAATCCGGCAAATCCTTTGCATGCAATGGAGCAGACAACATAAACGCTGCTAAAAACAGATAAATCGCAAAAGTACCCTTGCGCCATACATCCGCAACTGTGCCTATATTTACCAAAAACCTAGATCCTATACCTGAATGAAAATTATCCCGGGAAATTATGTCAGCCATGCAATCACCAGTTAAGAGATAGTGTTTATTGTCTTATATAGTTGGACTAGTGCGCTACTCAGCAGATGCAGCAGACTGTTCCCCGACTACCTCAGCAGGAGAAGACATTCCCGTGGTTGGGTAACGAGCTGATCTTTCATAGATAAGATCCCTGTAAATCAGAGAATCATTATTGTAGTGAGTGCTTATAGGCATAGAAGGAGATGAATACGCAGATACAGGCTGGAAAGTCATTAACGAACGCCCCCCTCCAACAGGTGTAGTCTTTCCATTGTTTTTTTCAGCCATATATACTTCTGTAAGCGTTGTTTCATGCTGTTCCATCGATTGAGATATCAGCCATCCAATTGATAACGCAGCGACCGAGGCAGCAACCGACAGACTCAGCAATTTTTGTTTACGATTTTGGTGGATTTTGTGCGGATAAGGTGCTAGCAAGAGTGGCTCATCGGCCAGTTGATTTCTGACCTGTTCCGATATATCTATATTAATGGCCGACTGACGTAGCGAATCGCCAATTGCATGATAAATTTTCCAGTCAGAAAACAAATCGTTGTCGTTTTTGACTGCGTTAATAATCTCGACAGCATGAGTGCCATCAAGTTCACCATCCATCAACTCAGAAACTTTATTTCTCACAATTTCACCTCTTGTCACCATCTTTTACTTTTATCAGTACCCAATAAAGGCCTTAACTTGTCGGCCACAGCTTCACGTGCCCTGAATATCCGGGACCGTACCGTACCGATAGGACAGTTCATGATATCAGCAATCTCCTCATAACTAAGTCCTTCTATTTCTCTGAGAGTAATTGCCGTACGCAACTCCTCAGGAAGAGCTTCAAGCGCCTGATTTACGGTTTGGGCAACCTGTTTACCCATAAGTTCACTTTCCGGAGTGTTCACTTCCCGGAGCTGATCAGCTCCTTCAAAATTTTCTGCCTCTTCAGTACCGAACCCATTTACAGTTGCAGGAAGCTTACGACCTTGTGATACCAGAAAATTCTTGGCCGTATTGACCCCGATCCGATATAACCAGGTATAAAAGGCACTATCACCACGAAAAGAAGGTAATGCCCGGTAGGCCTTAATGAAAGTCTCTTGAGTAATATCCTCCACTTCAGCAGGATCACGGATGAATCGCGACAATAAACGCGCCAGCCGCCGCTGATACTTGATAACCAGCAGGTCAAATGCACGCTTATCACCTCGTTGTACCTGTTCCACCAACTGCTGATCGATTTCACGATCACTCATTTCTCAGATTCCTGGGATAAGGAAGATATAAGCTGGTTTTATTTAACAATTTGCAGCCTTCTGTCTTAATCACAAACAACCATCCATTATAATTGGCAACACAGCATATTGTTAAAACACAAAATTAAACCAGGTCATAAGAATTTGCATCTTCAACTACCCCGGGTTCGATACGCTCTACTTTCAACAAATGCAAACGGCGGCTGTCTGCTCTCATGACAGTAAAATTGAAATCCTCAATAGTAATGGATTCCCCATTTCTGGGAAGCCGGCCAAATTTATTGATAACAAGACCACCAATCGTATCAAATTCCTTGTCACTGAATGTTGCGCCTAATGTCTCATTAAAGCTGGATATTTCTGTAATTGCCCTGACACGATAATGACCATCCGTATCTGCAACAATATAAACGTCATCTTCGTCGAAATCGAATTCATCCTCAATATCTCCGACAATCTGTTCCAGAACATCTTCGATCGTAACGAGCCCGGCTACGCCGCCATATTCATCGACGACGATAGCAATATGGCTACGGTTACTACGAAAATCTTTAAGCAGAATATTTAATTTCTTAGACTCAGGTATATAGATCACCGGGCGCAGCATATCCCTGATATTGAATTCTTCCCTACTCGCGTAATAACGTAATAAATCCTTTGCCAGCAATACACCGATAATCTGATCTTTGCTGCCATCCGTAACCGGAAAACGCGAATGGGCAGTCTCCATTACAAATGGAATAAATCCTTCCGGTTTCTCACTGATATCAATAGTATCCATTCGTGAACGGGGGATCATGACATCACGTACCTGCATTTCAGAAACCTGCATCACGCCCTCAATCATAGCCAATGCATCTGCATCAAGCAGGTTGCGCTCATAAGCAGAATGTAACAGAGCCAGCAATTGCTCACGGTCTTCCGGTTTGCGCGAAAGTAATGTACTGATATGCTCAAACCAGCCGATTTTAGGGGAGGTTTCGTTCATAAAGTATATATAAACATCGGGAATAAAAAAGACTGTCTCACGCGTACTTATATCATCTCAATATCGAATGACATAAGGGTCGGGGTAACCGAGTCTGGTAATAATCTCTGTTTCAAGTGATTCCATCACCACTGCATCTTCATCGCGGATGTGATCATAGCCTTGCAAATGCAAAATACTATGGACAGTAAGGTGAGCATAATGAGCAGTCAGATCTTTACCTTGCTGCTGTGCCTCGTTGTAAATTACTGGCGCACACAACACAATATCACCCAAAAGTGAAACATCGTCGTCATATACAAACGTCAACACGTTGGTTGCCGAATTCTTGCGACGAAAGTCACGATTAAGTGTTTCACCTTCCTGTCTGTCAACAATACGGATAACTACCTCTGCAGGTTTGCTCAGCGCTGCTTTAACCCACTTACGAAACAATCGTCTGTTCGGAATACTCGTCTTATCGGCCACGTACTGCACTGTCAGTACGAGTTCCTGCTCATGATCTGGCAGCTCAACCGGATTCTTTGTCAGAGGCATATTTCTCGTAAGCATCTACTATACGTTGAACCAACGGATGACGAACCACATCTTCTGTCCTGAAACGGGCAAATGCGATCCCGTTTATATTCTTCAATACCCGTTCTGCTTCAACCAGACCACTCTTCTGATGCTTGGGCAGATCTATCTGCGTTATATCACCGGTGATAACGGCTTTAGAGCCAAAACCGATGCGTGTCAGAAACATCTTCATCTGCTCAGCGGTTGTATTTTGTGCTTCATCCAAAATGATGAATGACTGATTAAGCGTGCGGCCACGCATGAAAGCCAATGGCGCAATCTCGATAACTCCTCTTTCAAAATGCTTGCTGACCTTTTCAAATCCCATCAAATCATACAGAGCATCATAAAGCGGTCTTAAGTAGGGATCCACTTTCTGCACCATATCTCCCGGCAGAAACCCCAGTCTTTCTCCTGCTTCCACGGCCGGACGTACCAAAATAACACGACTGACCAGTTCACGCTCCAGTGCATCCACTGCACAGGCAACGGCAAGGTAAGTCTTACCGGTACCTGCTGGACCAATACCAAAAGTAACATCATGTTTCTTAATCTGAAAAAGGTAATCAGTCTGCCGGGCAGTGCGGCCCTGAATATTGCCGCGACGGGTAACAAGCTGCAAGGAAGTTGCATTGGAATCCGCAATAGCTCTATCCGAATCTCCAAGAGGAGGTGAAGAATTATTTCGAATTTCAATCAGGCCCAGCTGTATTTGTTCCACGCTGAGATGATGATACGAATCATCATAAAATTTTTTTAATGCCTGAATTGCCAGATGAGTATGCTCTACAAAACCATAAAGCTTAAAGTGTCCCCCTCTGCGTGAAATTATCACATTGAAAGCATACTCAACCTGTTTGAGATTCTCATCCAATGCACCACAAAGGTTGGCGAGACGTTCATTGTCTGTGGGAGAGAACGTCAGTTCAACCGGCTTGGGTTTTGTTGCTGCATCAAGTGTCATTGTCGTACTTGGACTTTGGCAGTGATCAGATAAAACCACAAGCCAATGGCAACACCATGATCATTGCATATCAGGAATTTCACCACGCAATGTATGAGAAGAAACTGCCGTTATTCTGATATCGATAAAACTTCCTATCAGCCCTGTATGCCCGGCAAAATTGACTACCCGATTATTATCTGTCCTGCCACAAAATTCACCAGGATCTTTTCTCGACGAACCTTCCACCAAAATACGCTGGATGGTGCCGACCATGCCCTGACTGATTGCTTGCGCATTTAGCCGTATTTTTTCTTGTAATCGATACAATCTTGTCAATTTTATCTGATGTGAAGTGTCATCCGGCAAATCAGCAGCTGGCGTGCCTGGGCGCGAACTGTAAATAAAACTGAAAGATTCATCAAAATGTACATCATCAATCAGTTTCATCGTCGCTTCGAAATCATCCTCTGTTTCTCCAGGAAATCCAATAATGAAATCGGATGATATTGATATATCTGGACGAACGAGACGCAGTTTACGAATAATGAATTTATATTCAACGGTAGTATAGCCGCGCTTCATTGCGGCTAATACTCTATCTGATCCAGATTGCACTGGCAAATGTACATGACCTACCAACTTCGGTAAACGTTGATATGCTTCAATCAACCGAGTTGTAAACTCCCTCGGATGAGAGGTGGTATATCGGATACGCTCTACGCCCGGAATTTCATGGATATAATCCAGTAATGTAGCAAAATCAGCAATCTCACCACTACTCATTTTGCCCAAGTAGGCATTTACATTCTGTCCGAGCAGTGTAACCTCTTTGACACCCTGTATTGCAAGTCCTGCTACCTCGGTAAGAACATCATCCAGCGGTCTCGAAACTTCCTCACCCCGGGTGTAAGGCACGACACAGAAACTGCAGTATTTACTGCATCCTTCCATGATCGACACAAAAGCAGTAGCCCCTTCCGTACGTGCAGGCGGCAAGCGATCAAACTTCTCTATCTCAGGAAAGCTGATATCCACCTGGGGATGGCCTGTACGCCTGCGAGCATCAATCAGATCAGGCAATCTGTGCAATGTTTGAGGACCAAATACCAAATCTACAAACGGAGCACGTTTAACTATCTCAGGACCTTCCTGACTGGCCACGCACCCACCCACACCAATCAGAAGATCAGGTTTGCTGTTTTTAAGGTGCCGTACGCGCCCCAAATCATGAAAAACTTTTTCCTGTGCCTTTTCACGAACCGAGCAGGTATTAAACAGGATCAGATCGGCTTCTTCAGGTATTTCAGTTAATTCCATACCTTTTTCAGACAGCAGAATATCAGCCATTTTGGCTGAATCATATTCGTTCATCTGGCAGCCAAACGTCCTAATATAAAGTTTGCTGCCCATCGTACCTCTTGTCAGAATTCAAATTAACCAATCCACCTGTACACATTCGTTTAACTGAAAACTACAAATCCGTTGATAAAAAAGCAAGTTACAATCTTGAATCCAATCTGGTTTCAAAAGACCGCAACTTGCCATTTAATGTATCTTTGATACCCAACAATTAAATACGTTAGCTAATCAAAACTACTCATCATCGTCGTTGCTATCATCTTCATTGTCGCTATCGCTGTCGTCGCTGGAGGAAGCAGATTCGCTGTCGCTGCTGTCGTCAGCTTCTTCGGTTTCCTCATCTTCGTCTTCGTCAGCTTC
>Ga0206106_100444_pt1 | contig 32538 bp, 34 predicted proteins | sample 1B1ome_FD_148677 | JGI IMG/M metagenome (GOLD analysis project Ga0206106, IMG submission 148677) | Enriched microbial communities from leaf-cutter ant dump, University of Wisconsin, Madison, United States - 1B110A | ecosystem: Environmental > Terrestrial > Nest > Insects nest > Nest dump | place... | reverse complement strand
ACAGGTGCTGTCCGAAATAGTTTGTACTTTGGTTCATTCTTTTGTTTGAAAGTGTCAGAACTCGCAAACTAAGAAAAAGGGGTGGTGTTTATACCACCCTTATTTTTTTGTCGGACAACAATGATTTAGAAGCCAGAACAAAACATATTTATATTATCGCTGTCTATTTATAAGTCTATCTTAATTTAACAATGCCGATTTTTTGCTCAGGCAATCCTCTGTTGTTCGCCTTATTCTACAATTATTAAGTTATCAATACGGTCAAAGTGTTTTTTGTTCAAAGTCGCAAATGGTAAATTATTGGAAACAGCAGTTGCGGCGATAAATAAGTCGGCTATGTCAATAAGTTTCCGCTTACGTTTGAGTTCCTTGTTAATCTCAACCGCTACTCTTGCTACGTTTTTGTCAAATGATAAAACTTCTGTTCTTTGAAGAAAGTTATTCCAAAAATCTATTTGCCCTGAAGTAGTACCTGTGTATATTTCATATTCCGTCACAGAGGAAATGCAATAAGTGTATCCTTGCCTGATTAATGAAACCAAAACTGAATTTTCCTTTTCACTCTTGCGAAAAAGATCAATAAGAATGGATGTATCAAGCAAAATTATTTTGTCCGCCATCGGTTAATAGCTTTTCTTGTTGTAGCAATTTCTTCAAGTTGCTTTTCGCTAAATGTCGGAGCAGACAATAAAAATTTTTCAAGTTCAGAAGTAACTGTTGAGTTTTCATGATCTACTTCTTGCTTGAGCTTTTTCCATTGCCTGGCAGGAAGTCTTTTGACTAATTGTACCAATTGCTCAAATCCTATGTCTAATTGTACTTGCATTTTTCAAATTTACGAAAGTTCAGCAAAGTAGCAAATTGCCCGGAAAGGCAGCATCTGATAATTCCAAAGGTCGTCATTTAGAAAAATATCTTGCTCACTTCCAGTCCCCTACAAAATCAGGTTTACAGGCCTTGATTATACAACAGGAATACTGTAAAAATTAACGGCAGCATCAGTGTGTTTTTTATAATACTTTTGCGAAACGATGTATCAACCCAGCGACGAACAAACCTTAGGCAGGCTGGCCCAGGAATTGCTTGCCGGAATATATTCCCCCGAAGAGCACGATACGGTACTGCAATTGCGCCGTGTTATTCGGTATGCCGACTGGAAATATTATGTACAGGATAATCCGGTATTGGCGGACGAAGCATACGACCGGCTTTTTGCCTTGTTGAAAAATACAGAACGGGAACATCCCGAATGGATAACGCGGGATTCTCCCACTCAAAGAATTGCTTCAGGACTTTCCACCGGCTTTAATACGGCATTTCACTTAGTACCCATGCTGAGCTTAGAAAACTCATACAATGCAGATGATCTGCGGGAATGGGATAAGCGTTGCCGGGAAAACCTTCCGGGGCAGGAGCTGACTTATACCGTAGAGCCTAAGTATGATGGCGCGGGAATTTCGCTGTATTATGAAAATGACCTTTTCGTTCGCGGGCTTACCCGTGGCGATGGAATTAAAGGAGATGACATTACCGTAAATATCCGCCAGATCAAATCCATTCCGCTGGCGGCACACTTTTCGGAAAAACATATTCAGTCCGTAGAGATTCGCGGTGAAGTGGTCATTCCTAAAAAAGCTTTTACCCTAAACAACGAACAACGTATTAACGAGGGGCTTCCGCCATTAGCCAACCCCCGGAATGCGGCCTCCGGTACACTCCGGATGCTGGATCCCGGTGCAATAAGCCGGCGCGGACTCAGCGCCCTGCTGTATCATGTCAGTTTTCACAGCACAGAAAAAGACCAACAGGATCCGGTAGAACTGTCGGGGCATTACGAAACCTTGCAATGGCTGTATTCCTTAGGTTTTCCTACACCTGTTACTCATATGCAGCGCTGCAAATCTATAGACGAAGTCATTGCATATTGTCTGGCTTTTGAAGAAAAACGGGATACCCTGCCCTACGAGATTGACGGTATGGTGGTTAAGGTGAACAGCCTCCATCAACAGGATATGCTCGGCATGACTACGCATCATCCGCGCTGGGCAATGGCTTATAAATTTAAAGCCCGGCAGGCCACTACCAAATTGTTACATGTGGATTTTCAGGTGGGCAGAACCGGCGCCATCACCCCGGTAGCCAAAACGCAGCCGGTGCATATCGGCGGGGTTACCGTCAGTAGTATTTCTTTATTTAATGAAGATGTTGTCCGGGAAAAAGACCTGAGAATCGGCGATACGGTTTTAGTGGAGCGGGCAGGCGATGTAATACCTTATATTGTGAAGTCCATGCCGGAATTACGCGATGGCAGTGAAATGCCGGTGGTGTTTCCCCAAATCTGCCCGGTATGCTCCGAACCGGTGTATAAAGAACCCGGTGAGGCGGCATGGCGTTGTATCAATCTGGGCTGTCCGGCACAGGTAGTGGAACGCATTATCCATTTTGCGAGCAAAGATGCTATGGATATCCGGAATCTGGGCGATGCCAATATCCGCCGTTTTTATGAATTGGATCTGCTCCGGAACATTGCCGATATTTATACTTTGGATTTTAACCGGATTGGCCGGTTAGATAAATTCGGGGAAAAATCAGTCAGCAGAATGCAACAGGCCATTGAGGCTTCCAAGTCGCAACCGCTGAACCGGCTGATATTTGCCTTAGGCATCCGCTTTGTTGGGGAAACCACCTCTAAAACACTGGCCGGAGCGGTACAGCATATCCGGGATTTGCAGGACTGGCCGGAAGACCGGCTGATTATCTTAGAAGATATCGGCCCTAAAGTAGCGGCATCCGTGCATCATTTCTTTCAATCGCCCGAAAATATCCATTTATTGGAACGGTTAGAAAGCCTTGGGGTCAATATGCATCGCCAGGATAACCATAAGCCTGCCGGTGACGAGACCCTGAATGGCAAAACCTTCCTGTTTACCGGGGCTCTTTCCCAATTCAGGCGCAGTGATGCCGAGGCAAAGGTAGAAGCATTGGGAGGCAGTATCCTCAGTGGAGTCAGCAGCAAGCTCCACTATTTGGTAGCCGGTGCAGATGCCGGGTCTAAATTGGAAAAAGCTAAAAAGATAGGCACCGTGCAAATTTTATCGGAAGAGGAATTTATGCACATGATCGGAGCATGATGACAGATCAGATGCGAGCAAAAACGCTGGCTTATTTATAATATCGGTTGTCCGTAATATACTCCGCCACATTATCGGGAACAAGATAGCGGATAGAGCGCCCTGCCTTAATTTCCTCCCGGATATAGGTAGATGATATTTCTAACAAAGGCGCATCCATGACCGTAACGCCGGGATACAGATTTCCCACTTCAAATCCGGGACGGTTATACACCATGATTTGATAATACTCCAATATCTTTTCATAATTTTTCCAGCGCGGCAGGTTTTGATAACTGTCGCTGCCCATGATCACGAAAAAATGTTCCAGCGGAAATTTCTCCTTCAGGTAAGTAAGGGTATCAATAGTGTAAGAAGGTTTAGGCAGATGAAACTCTACATTGCTCACCCGGAATTTGGGATTATCGCTGATAGCCAGCTCGGCCAGATGCAGGCGATCATATTCATTGAGCAGGGTATGCGCACTTTTTAAGGGATTATGGGGCGACAGTACAAACCATATCTTATCCAGATCACTGTGTTCCACGATGTGACTGGCAATAATCAGGTGTCCCGTATGAATGGGATTGAAGCTCCCGAAGTATAAACCTATATTCATAAAGTCAGAAGAATGTAATTTATCCGGTCGCTATATTTCCACCCAGATAGAGAAAGCCTCTGCCTTTCGGAGACTCAGTTTGTAATTGGTCACCTTTATAATAATAGGATCGCCTAAAGGTGCGATAACCTCCACGGATACCGGCTCCCCGGGCAGGCAACCCATCTCCATGAGCTTTATTTTGGCAAATTCATCATCAAACTTTCTGATGATTCCTGTTGATCCGGCGGGCAATTCCGATAGTCTTGCTGTCATCTGTTGAACTAAGGATAAAAAACTGCTGCAAGTTAACTCAAAAAAATCTTTTTACTTTTACCGACTAATGTTAATGAGGAATGAGTGTTTATAACAATTATGTGGCTATTCTGGCAGGAGGTATCGGCAGCCGTTTCTGGCCCGAAAGCCGGACCCGTTATCCCAAACAGTTTCTGGATTTGTTAGGAACCGGTAAAAGTATGCTGCAATGGACAGTAGGGCGCTTCCGCGATATTTGCCCAAAGGAAAATATCTTTATTATTACCCATAGCAGTTATATTGACCTGGTAAAAGAACATTTGCCCGACCTTCCTGCGACGAATATCGTAGCCGAACCTTCCCGGAAAAATACCGGACCTGCCGCAGCTTATATTGCCAGTAAAATTTATAAAATTAATCCTAAAGCCAACCTGATTATCAGCCCGGCCGATCATTTAATTATGGATGAACGGGCATTTGAAAGAAAAGTATTTACCGCATTGGATTTTGTAGCACGCCATGACGCGCTGCTGACCTTAGGCATCAGGCCTACCCGGCCGGACACCGGCTACGGCTATATACAATACGGACTTGAAGAGGTGGCCAGCCAGGTGCATCGCGTAAAAACCTTTACCGAAAAACCCAACCTCGAACTGGCACGTACCTTTTTAAAATCCGGAGACTTTCTGTGGAACTCCGGCATATTTGTATGGAATGTCAAAGTATTTCTGGATGCTTTGGCAACCTTTCTGCCGGAAATTCATGAGGTATTTGCCCTGGCAGGCGATATTCTTAATACTGATGGAGAAGCTGCCGGAATGGAGAAGATTTATATGCAATGCACCACGGTATCTTTAGACTACGGCATCATGGAAAAAGCCCGGAATGTATATGTGATCCCTTCCAATTTCGGATGGAGCGACCTGGGCACCTGGGAATCCATCTATGAATTTTCCGAAAAAGATTATCTCGACAATGCCGTTTATGGAAAACATATTATCGTAGTGGACGCATCTGGTAGTATGATCAAGGCGCCGGACGATAAATTAGTATTAGTGCAGGGTCTGGATAATTTTATTGTGATTGACACGAAAGATGCACTGCTGATCTGCGAGCGCAGCAAAGAACAGCAGATAAAAGATTACCTGATTGAAGTGAAACGCAATAAAGGCGAGCAGTTTTTGTAAGCTTGCAATGCAAAATTCAATATCCTAAACTATAAATACCGATGCCTGAATCCCACAACACAGAATATAAAAACATCTGGCGGGACGAATATCTGAAATACACGAAGCAGAAGTTGAACCCCACAACTTTGACAGGTACTTTTATTACGATTGGCAAGAAGCGGCTTATAAATAAATCGGGAACATCTTTTTTGTCACAAATTATTACTAAATTTGTGACAGAAATTTGGGTAAAAAAATGTCAAATAGCATTGGAATACAAATACTTGACAAAATAAGAAAAGCCAAGAGGGGTTCGCTGTTTTTTACGGAAGATTTTTCGCTGTATGGCAATCACGATGCTTTGCGTAAAGCATTGGAACGTTTGGTAAAATCGGGCGAGATAGAGCGAGTTGCACAAGGTATTTATGTTCGTCCTGTTATTGATAATTACATCGGAAAAGTTTTACCAGGCATTGAAGATATAGCAGTCGCTATTGCAAAAAGAGATAGAGCAACCGTAGTGCCAACGGGAAGTTATGCAATGTATAAAATGGGCTTAACAACACAAGTACCTTTGAACATCGTTTTCTATTCCGACACTTCGGCACGAAAAATTAAAATCGGTAAACAAACTATTACGTTTAAAAAGGCGAGTTCTAAAAACCTGGCTTTTGTTGGCGAAATCAGCACATTGGCAATCCAGGCATTACGAACAATCGGCAAAGACCAGGCAACAGCCGAAGAAATAAAACAGATAAAGAACATTTTGAAAAACGAAAATCCGAAACATTTGCAACACGATTTGCAATTAGCACCTGTTTGGATTAGAGAATTGATGGCTACTGATGAATAAGTTCACACATTTACAAGAATGGTTTCAGTTGCCAGATGAAACCAAAATCAGATTGTTTGCCGAAACAAGCCGACAAATCGGTTTACCTTCTTCATCAGCCGCAGAGAAAGATTGGTGGGTTGTTCACACATTGGCAATTATCTTTTCGATGGATTGTGCGAATGCTTTAATTTTCAAAGGCGGAACATCTTTAAGTAAAGGCTGGAATGTAATACAGCGATTTTCGGAAGATATTGATTTGGCTTTGGACAGGGAATTTCTTGGTTTTTCGGACGAACTCACCAAAGGCGACATCAAAAAACTAAGAAGAAAATCGTTTCAATTTATTTCGGAAATTTTTACCGAAGAATTGAAAAAGAAGTTTGCCGGATTGGGTTTTGAAAATGTAACCGTAAAACCTCGTGAAGTAGAAAATCACGACCAAGACCCTTTGATTATTGAAATTTATTACAACAAATTAACGGAAACAGACACATATTTAAAACCCGGTGTTTTAGTAGAAGTTGGCAGTCGTTCGTTAAAAGAACCTTTTACGCAAAGAACTCTTGGAACATTTGTTTCTGAAATTTATAAAAACAATCCTTTTACAGACAACCCAATTACAATTCCCGTAGTAAACCCCGAACGGACATTTTTAGAAAAAATTTTTTTGCTTCACGAAGAATTTCAAAAACCGCAAGACAAAATACGAGTGGAAAGATTAAGCCGACATCTTTACGACATTGAAAAATTAAGTCGGACAGCATACGCAGACATTGCATTGCAAGACACCGAACTTTACAACACAATCGTAAAACACAGAGAAAAGTTTACACCAATTTCAGGCATTGACTACACTAATCATTCGCCTGACACAATCAGGTTCATTCCGCCTGCCACAATCTTAAAAGATTGGCAACGAGACTATGAAATAATGACACAGACAATGATTTACGACAATCCATTACCATTTGACGAACTCATAAAACGACTGACCGAATTACAAAAACGAATAAACACAAGCCAACGCTAAAAGCAAGCACATGTTCTTATTGTCCAGACGACAAACAAAACAGTCAACACTTTTGGTAGTACATTCGCATTTGGGTTGCTGTATTCAAACAGAAAAATGAGTAAATTTCAACCGTGCCGGAACATCAAAACATAGCGTATAAACAGCAATGAAGCAATGGACAATTTTGAAGAATATTTAAGACAGGGAGAACCGAACAAAGCCGAAAAAGCAAAAGTTTGGAAAACGGCTATCGGCTTACAACAAGTCGATGGCTTAAAGCCGTCTGAATATTTGATAGCAACCGCCAAACAAAATATTGAAGGCGACATTACCATTGAAGAAGTAAAACAAAGGATAGACAGCTATTATAAACAACACCCCACAGCATCAACAGACGAAGACAGAACAGAAGAAGCCGACAAGGTTTCGGCACGAATTGCGGAAATTTTAGGAGAGCAAACGTTTACTTTTTCACCTGCCGGATACTTGTCCATTCATCGCAGATTATTTCAGGATATTTACAAATTTGCAGGCAAAATCAGAGATTATAATATTACCAAACAAGAATGGGTATTAAATGGTGAAACGGTTTTGTATGCAAGCGCCGACAGCTTAAAGGAAACCTTAGCATATGATTTTGAGCAGGAGAAAAAATTTAACTACAAAGGATTAAGTCAGCAGGAAACAATAGAACACATTGCACATTTTATTGCTTACTTATGGCAAACTCACGTTTTTGGCGAAGGTAATACAAGAACAACAGCCGTCTTTTTAATCAAATACCTGCGAACATTCGGCTTTAAGGTAAACAACGATTTATTTGCAGAATATTCGTGGTATTTTCGTAATGCACTTGTAAGAGCCAACTACAAAGATCACATCAGGAACATTTATGCTACCAATGATTTTTTATTGCGTTTCTTTGAAAATCTGTTACTTGGCAAAAATCACACTTTAAAAAACAGGGAAATGCACATTCAGTACGCTGACCTTGTGAAAGTGCATAACGACCCTGTAAATACTGCAAATGACCCTGTAAATGACCCTGTAAAAAAAGGAATTTTAGCTCAATTAAAACAAAATCCGAACGCTAATTATAGCTCGTTGGCAGAAAATACAGGCTACTCAACAGCAACTATAAAACGGCACATCCAAGAACTCAAAAAATCAGGTTTAATTAAACGCATCGGCAGCGACAAAAAAGGACATTGGGAAATCATTGAGAAGTAGAACAAGCCAATGCGTTTTTTAGAAGCAGTTATATTGAAGCGTGGGGACGCGGTTTTTCTAAAGGGAAGATCACGAATAAAGATTATCAAGAAATTATTTAATGTTGCTCAAAGAACAGCAACACGAGACTTAACAGATTTAGTAGAGAAAGAGATTTTACGTTCAACAGATGTAAAAGGTGCAGGTTCGTATTACGAAATTAGAATTGATCCAATTGAGCCAAAAATGAGCCAAAAGAAATAAGACAGATAGCACGATACCCCAACGCTTTTGGTAGCACATTGGCATTTTGCCAACCGCACAAAACTCAACAAAAAATGGAAAAGAGCTACCAGGCAACCGCAGCCCGGAAAATCATAAAGACGGAAAAAGGGCAGCTTGAACAGCAGCTTGGCGTAATGGAAGATTTCGTTCTTCGTATCAACATTTTTGTCCGTTAAACCACATTTTTGCTAAATTTGAGCCCTTGCTTTGTATCAAGGGCAGTACTATAATACCGCCACTACGCCAAGCCCCGAACCGAAATAATTCAAAATCCAAAATTCATAATCCAAAATCATCATTCCATCTGTGAACAAACCAAACTTCAACCTTTTTAAATACTATTTTTGTCCTCTTTAAAACAGCCTATGAAAATTACCAAACTACTTATCGCCAACCGGGGAGAGATCGCCGTGCGTATTTCCCGCGCGGCTACGGAATTGCATATTCCCACCGTTGCCGTTTACACTTATGAAGACCGCTATTCGCTGCATCGCTACAAAGCTGATGAAGCCTACCAGATAGGCGAAGATAACGATCCGCTCAAGCCATATCTCGACATGGAGGCCATTATCCGTATTGCTAAATATTCGGGCGCTAATGCCATTCATCCCGGCTATGGCTTCCTTTCTGAAAATGCAACCTTCGCCCGGCTTTGTAAAGAGAACGGCATCATTTTTATCGGCCCCCAACCTGAAGCTATGGCTGCTTTAGGTGATAAAGTTACCGCCAAAGAAGTAGCCCGTAAAGCCGGCATCCCACTTATTGAAAGCAACCTCGAAGCATTGACGGATGAGAACACAGCCATAAAAGAAGCCAACCGCATAGGCTATCCGCTCATGCTCAAATCCGCTTCCGGCGGGGGCGGAAGGGGTATGCGCGTGGTGCGTAACGATCAGGATCTGCGGAAGTCATTCCATGAAGCAAGGAGCGAAGCTAAAAATGCTTTTGGCGATGATACCGTTTTCTTAGAAAAATTTATTGAAAACCCCAAGCATATAGAAGTACAGATTGTTGCGGATCAGCACGGCAATATCATGCACCTGTTTGAACGCGACTGCTCCGTGCAGCGCCGCTTTCAAAAGGTAGTGGAAATAGCGCCTTCCGTCAGTCTGAAACAGACAACAAAGGATCAGTTGTATCAATATGCCGTAAAAATTGCTTCGGAAGTACAATACAGCAATTTAGGCACCGTAGAATTTTTAGTGGATATTCATGAAAATATTTACTTCATTGAAGTCAATCCGCGCATACAGGTAGAACATACCGTTACGGAAATGATCACCGGTGTGGATTTGGTGAAAACCCAGCTCTATATTGCCGCCGGCTACCGTTTATCCGATCCGGAAATTGACCTGAAACAATCGGAAGTGGCTGCACACGGCTATGCCATTCAGTGCCGTATCACTACGGAAGATCCTCTGAATGAGTTCAAGCCTGATTATGGTACGCTGATCACCTACCGGAATGCCACTGGATTTGGGGTACGCTTAGATGAAGGCAGTACTTATCCGGGCATGAAGATCAGTCCCTTCTTCGATTCTATGCTGGTAAAAGTGAGTACTCAGGGAAAATCACTCGATGAGGCTACGCAGAAGATGCACCGCGCACTGAAGGAATTCCGGATTCGTGGTGTAAAAAACAATATTCAGTTTTTGGAAAATCTCATTACCCATCCTGATTTTAATTCCGGTAGTGCTACGGTAAATTTCATTCAGGAGCATCCGGAGCTGTTTCATTTTTCCGCCCGTCAGGACAGGGGAACGAGAATGCTGAAATTCCTTGCCGACGTTACGGTTAACGGCAATCCCGATGTAAAGTTTAAAGATGATAATAAGGTTTTTGAAAAACCGGTTTTGCCTTCATTTGATCCCGGTCGCCCTGTTCCAAAAGGCACTAAGGATTTGCTGACCGAATTAGGACCGGAGCAATTTGCCCAATGGCTTAAAAATGAAAAGAAAATTCATTATACCGATACAACACTGCGGGATGCCCATCAGTCGCTGTTAGCTACCAGGATGCGCACCTATGATATGGTAAAAGCTGCGGAAAGTTTTGCGCAGCAGCATCCGCAGACTTTCAGCATGGAAGTATGGGGTGGCGCCACATTTGACGTATGTCTCCGTTTCCTGAAAGAAGACCCCTGGAAACGGCTGCAATTGCTTCGGAAAGCAGTACCCAATATTCTGCTGCAAATGCTGGTTCGCGGCATGAACGGCGTAGGCTATACCGCTTATCCCGACAACCTGATTGAAAAATTCATCAGTCAATCCTGGGAAAATGGCGTGGATATCTTCCGCATCTTCGATTCGCTCAACTGGATGGAAAATGTAGCGCCTTGTATAGAAATGGTGAGGAAAAATACCGGCGGTCTTGCCGAAGGCTCCATCTGCTATACCGGCGATATCCTCAATCCCGAAAGGAGTAAATATACCTTAGACTATTATCTTCGCCTGGCTAAGGATATGGAAAATGCCGGCGCGCATATCCTGGGCATCAAAGATATGTCCGGACTGCTGAAACCTTATGCCGCCAAAGAATTAGTGACGGCCCTGAAAGAGACGGTAAATATCCCGATACATCTGCATACGCACGACACCTCCTCATTGCAGCCTGCTACCTATCTGATGGCCATTGAGGCCGGGGTGGACGCGATAGACTGCTCTATCGGCGCACTTTCCGGGCTTACCGCCCAGCCCAATCTCAATTCTATCGTAGAAATGATGCGGTTTCATGAGCGCGAAAATCCTTATGATATCAAATCACTCAACCGTTTTTCGGACTACTGGGCTGCGGTACGGGCTTATTACTACCCCTTTGAATCCGGCCTGAAAGCCAGCGCTGCCGATGTGTTTCAGCATGAAATTCCCGGAGGGCAATATTCCAATCTTAAGCCGCAGGCCATTGCATTAGGATTAGGTGATAAATTTGAGCAGATAAAAGACATGTATGCCGCAGTGAATGAGCTGTTCGGCGATATTGTAAAAGTAACGCCCAGCTCTAAGGTAGTAGGAGATATGGCACAGTTTATGGTAGCCAATGATCTGACACCGGAAGATATTTATCAAAAAGGCAGTACGATTTCCTTCCCTGAATCGGTGCAGCAGTTTTTCAGCGGCGAGCTGGGTCAGCCGGAAGGCGGTTTCCCGAAAAAATTGCAGCAAATTATCTTAAAAGATAAACAACCGGTTACTGAAAGGGTTGGCAAACAAATTCCGCCTATTGATTTTGATCAGGAATTAAAGGCATTTCAGGATGAGTTTGGCGCAGATCTCAGCCTGCTTGATTTTCTGTCTTATAAATTATACCCTAAAGTATTTGAAGACTGGCTGAAATTTCGCCGGGAATTCGGGAATATCTCCGTAGTGCCTACTCCCGTATTTTTCTATGGAATGAAACAAGGCGAGGATACCACAATTGAGATTGCTAAAGGAAAAACGCTGCTCATCAGGCTGCTGAGCATCGGCCATGTGGATGAGCACGGGAAACGGAATGTCTTTTTCAAACTCAACGGACAAACCCGTGCCATTGAGATACAGGATCGTTCCATGAAAGTGGATGTGAAAGAAAACCGCAAGACCGATCCAGCAAATGAAGGACAGATCGGGGCGCCACTGCAGGGCATGCTTTCCAAATTATTGGTCAACCGGAATGACCAGGTGAAAAAAAATCAGCCGCTTTTTGTAATTGAAGCGATGAAGATGGAAACCGTTATTACCGCACCGGCGGACGGCCATATCGCTCATGTGGAACTGAAGGAAGGCACTTTGGTGAATACCCATGATTTGGTATTGGAGCTGGCGGAGTAAAAGTTTTTTATCCTATTGTTCAAAGGGCAGGCAGAAATATCCGTCTGCCCTTTTTTTGTTTGGAAAAGATTATTTTCTTTGCATTCGAAATGTTTTTCCATAACAACATGCTTTCCCGCTATGCTTCCTAAATACAATCGCGTACTCTTAAAATTATCCGGAGAATCCTTAATGGGTGAAAAAAATTACGGTCTCGATCCGGCTATGCTGAGTCATTATGCCAAAGATATCAAAGACATTACCGACCTGGGCGTACAGGTAGCGGTAGTGATTGGCGGCGGCAATATCTACCGGGGCATGAACGAGGTGGAAACCGGTATTGAACGTGCTCACGGCGATTATATGGGGATGCTGGCTACGGTGATCAACGGCATGGCATTGCAGGCGGCATTAGAAAAGATCGGTATCACCACCCGTTTGCAAAGCGCCATAAAAATGGAGCAGATTGCAGAGCCTTATATCCGCCGCAGAGCTATCCGCCATCTGGAAAAAGGCCGGGTAGTCATCTTCGGGGCCGGTACCGGGAATCCGTATTTTACTACCGATACTGCAGGTTCGCTCCGAGCCATTGAGATCAAGGCAGACGTTATCCTGAAAGGCACACGCGTGGACGGTATCTATACGGCCGATCCGGAAAAAGACGCTTCTGCCGAAAGGTATGAAACCATTTCTTTTGCCGAAGTAATTACCAAAGGCCTTAAAGTGATGGATATGACGGCCTTCACCCTTTGCCAGGAAAACAACCTGCCCATTATCGTATTCGACATGCATCGTCCGGGTAATTTATTAGATGTGGTAAGCGGAAAAAATGTCGGAACTTTGGTCAGATAGTTTCCGGTATAGATATGACTATAAAAGAGCGCTACGATTTTGTCATTGCATATTTCCTTCAAAATGCACCCGATGCGGAAACGGAACTGGTTTATGACAATCCTTTTCAGCTATTGGTGGCGGTAATTCTTTCCGCGCAGTGTACGGACAAACGGGTTAACCTGACCACGCCTGCCCTTTTTGAGCGATATCCGGATGCGGCGGCCTTAGCCCAGGCACAACCCGAAGCCGTTTTCAACCTGATTAAAAGTATCAGCTATCCCAACAATAAGACCAAGTCCCTTTTGGGGATGGCTAAGATGTTGCAGGAGCAGTTCAACGGAGCAGTGCCCCTGACGGTAGAAGCGCTGATGAAGCTGCCGGGCGTAGGGCGCAAAACAGCCAATGTCATTACATCGGTAATTGATGAGCAGCCCAATATGGCTGTGGATACGCATGTATTCCGCGTATCTGCCCGCATTGGTCTGACCCGGAATGCCAAAAACCCGCTTCAGGCAGAAAAGCAATTGGTCAAGCATTTTCCTCCCGAACTGATTCACAAAGCGCATCACTGGCTCATTCTTCACGGGCGTTATATCTGTACGGCACGTAAGCCCAAATGTGCTGTTTGCGGACTGAAAAGCGTTTGCCGGTATTATAGCCGGCAGATTGCGTTAAGTCAAAAGTAAAAATGCAAAATAAGCATACGGATAATCAAGAAAATAAAATAGTGAAACAGGCTTGAAACATTCGCGCCTTTGAAAGACGGGCAATGCCGGAGGTACGCTGCGAATAACTGCGAACGATGTTATCTGGGCTGTAATTATTGATGTGTCAGAAATTCCATAATGCCATCATTACAGGCTTTCAGCATATTAATCAACATCCCCAATCCGAACTCTAAAAATTACTGACCCTCAAAATCCAATTCTTGGATAAAGACATTACACATGCTTATGCGACCTGAAGTATAGGTAAACGGGCTGAGCCGTCGAAACAGCTCAGCCCGCCTTATTTGTTATTGCAGTCTTATTCCAATCGTATTATACCAGCATAGTTGCCGGGTTTTCCAAAAAGGCCTTCAGGGTCTGGAGGAAACGGGAACCCACCGCTCCGTCCACTACACGGTGGTCGCAGCTCAGCGTAAGCTTAAGTATATGGCGAATAACCACCTGGCCTCCTTCCACAACGGGTGTAGGCTCAATCTTTCCTATAGCAAGAATACAACTGTCCGGGGGGTTGATAATGGCGGTAAATTCATCAATATCCATCATGCCCAGGTTGGAAATAGTAAAAGTATTTCCGGTAAATTCCGGTGGCTGTAATTTTTTATTTCTGGCCTTTTCAATAAGTACGCCGGCATCCATTGCAATTTGAGACAGCGATTTTTGATCGGCAAATTTTATAACCGGTACAATCAGCCCTTCATCCACCGCTACGGCAGTACCAACGTGGATATGCCGGTTTTGACGAATGAAATCACCCATCCAGCTGCTGTTCACTTCAGGGTGCCTGCGTAAAGCCATAGCACAGGCTTTAATGATATAGTCATTGAAGGAAATCTTCACCGGCGATATTTCATTCATAGCCTTACGGGCAACAATGGCATTGTCCATCTTCACCGACATGCGCAGGTAAAAATGGGGCGCCTGGAATTTGCTTTCGCTCAACCGTTGGGCAATTACCCTGCGCATTTGCGACAGCGGAGTATCCGTATAAGATTCCTGACCGGCATCTGTAAATGAGCTTGCTCCGGCCGGAGCAGCAGCCACTACCTGTTGCGGACGATAATGTTCCAGATCGCGTTTAATAATGCGTCCGCCATCACCCGTTCCGTTGATATGATGAAGGTCAATTCCTTTTTCTTTAGCCATGCTGCGTGCTAAAGGAGATATTTTGATACGATCTCCGCTTTCATCAGCAGCCGGAGCAACTGTTGCGGGAGCCATAGCAGCCGGTGATGGTGCAACGACACCTGGTGTTGCAGGAGGAGGTGCCGCTACAGTATTTCCGGCATCAAGAAATGGCTGTATATCTGTTCCTGCTTTGCCTACAATGGCTATAATATCATTTACTTTGGCTGCCTCACCGGCTTCTACGCCGATGTAAAGCAGGGTGCCGTCCACATAAGGCATCACCTCCATAGTGGCTTTGTCGGTTTCCACTTCGGCAATCACATCATCCGATTTTACGGCATCACCCACTTGTTTCAGCCAGCTTACAATCTTTCCTTCTTTCATGGTGTCGCTCAGCAGCGGCATTCTTACTACGGTGGCATCATTACTTGTCGGAGAGGTAGTAGTTTTAGGAGCTTCCGGTACGGGAGCTTCCGGAGCCGGTGTCGTTGAGGCGGGTTGTGGAGCCTTATCGTCTAACAAGGAATGATAGTCCTCACCCTCCTTGCCGACAATGGCAATAATATCATTCACTTTAGCTGCTTTTCCTTGATCCACACCGATATAAAGGAGTGTACCTTCCACATAAGGCATCACTTCCATAGTCGCCTTGTCGGTTTCTACCTCTGCGATCACATCGTCTGCTTTTACTTTGTCGCCCACCTTTTTGTGCCATGCAACGATGATGCCCTCCTTCATAGTATCACTCAGGAGCGGCATACGTACAACTTCTGCCATAATAGTATTCTTTGTTTGTATTGTTTTCCTATAAACGCTCAAAAGTAAATATTTTTACACGGAAAAAGGTCAGGGAATTTTTCGGTGCAGCTTCCGGAAATTCCCTGTGTATTTTAGAAAATATATTTTACCTTTGCACACATTTATATTTTTTATTTGAACAAATGGCAAAAAAAGCAAGAAATACACCCGTGAGTGCTGGTTCCTATTCAGACGGAACGGAATCGTTAAGAAATGTTCAGAAAAATTTTGAAAAAAATCAAAAGCTGGTTTTCGGAATAGTAATTGCGGTAGTTGTACTGGTAGCCGGTATTTTCGGATATCAGCATTATATTCAAAAACCCAATGAAGAAAAGGCGGCCAATGCCATTTTCCATACTCAAAAATGGTTTGAATCGGATACCGCAATGAATTTAGTACTGAATGGTGACGGCCAGAATGGCGGCGCACTTTCCGTAATCAAAAAATACGGCAGTACGCCTGCCGGAAACCTCGCACAGTATTATGCCGGAGTAGCTTACCTGAAAACCGGCAAGCCGGAAGAAGCTATTAAGCATTTGGAAAAATTTGATGGTGAGGGTACCGTATTTCAATACCTGGCTTATGGTTCTATGGGCAGCGCCTATCTTGATATGAATAATCCGGCTAAAGCCATTGAATATTACAAAAAAGCCGCTTCCGGAAATGAAAAGGATAATTTCACGAATCCTTATTTTCTGAAGATGGCCGGACAGGCCAGTGAGCTGAGCGGCAAAACCGAAGATGCCGTAAAGCTATACCAGGAGATTAAAAGCAAATATCCCCTCAGTATAGAAGCGCGGGATATTGATAAATACCTCGCCCGTTTAGGCACTTTAACCACCGATTGATTTTAAAATCAAAAGTCAAAAACCAAATGTAAAACAGCAAGAGCGTTGGATAACCTGCTTCTTGCTGTTTTACATTTTAGCCTTGGCTTAACCATACTATCTTTTCCTTCTTCCCCTTTTCAGGAAGTCATTAATTCCGCCAAAGGCTGCTTCTTTTCCTGCTGCTTTCCGGGACGGATGATCATGCGCAGTGCCTGGTCTTTGGTAAAATAGGCAGTTGTCCAGTTGTACATCGTCTTAATTCGATTCCGGTAATTAATCAGGGAAAACAGGTGTACAAACAGCCACATGGCCCAGGCCAGCCAGCCGGTGATGTCTAATTTAGGATGGGGAAGATTCGCTACAGCCATACTCCGCCCGATAATGGCCATGGAACCTTTATCATGATATTTAAAAGCACGCAGCGGCTGACCTGTGAGCGCTGCGAATAAATTTCCAGCCAGGTTTTTACCCTGCTGAATAGCTACCTGAGCTAGTTGCGGATGCCCTCCGGGGAATGCCGCATCGCTGGTTTGCAAACAGGTATCGCCAATGGCAAAAATGTTTTCCATCCCTTTTACCTGGTTATAGGCATCAACCACAAGGCGCTGACCCCGGCCATAGGAGTCGGCAGGAATACCATCGATTCCTTTTGCCGTAACGCCGGCTGTCCAGATGAGTAATCGGGTACGAATCTGCTCTCCGTCAGCAAAGACTACGGCACCATCCACATAGTCTTTTACCTGCTTGTTCAGTTGCACATCCACACCCATTTTTATCAAGGCATCGTAGGTGTAGGATTGTGATTTTTTGCTCATCGGTCCCAGGAGGGTTGGGGCGCCATCCACTAAGTATATTTTAACCTTACGGTCTTTAAATTCGGGATAATCTTTTCCCAGGATATTTTCACTCATCTCGGCCAGCATGCCGGCCACTTCCACGCCCGTAGGTCCGCCGCCGGCCACTACAATACTGTCCATGCCCTTTACGATACCTTTTTTAGCATTGTTAGCCGCAGTCTCTGCATTCTGCAAAAGCGTGTTGCGCAGCTCAATAGCATCATCAATGGTTTTCATGGGCAATGCATTTTTCATGACATTTTCCAATCCGAAATAATTACTTTCGGTACCGGTGGCCAGCACTAAATAATCATAATGCAACACACCGCTGGACAGGACCACCTTGTGTTTTTCAGGAACCACACGCAGCAGGGTACCCATTTGAAAATTGATATTTTTCCGGCCATGCAAAAATTTCCGGAAAGGATAGCTGATATTCGATACTTCCAAAAAACCGGTGGCCACCTGGTAAAGAAGCGGAGGAAAAAAATTATAGTTGTTCTTATCTATGAGGGTGATATGGAATGCCGCATTCCTGCACAATTTTTTTGCCAGGTTGATGCCTGCAAATCCGCCGCCGATGATAACTACTTCCTTTTTCATGAGCAGTTCATTTTATGAAGATGAAAAATTGTTGGGCAGCGGCTGTAGACCACTGCTCAAACCGTAGCACAAAGGTCGGTAATACAAGGAGAGTTCCCTGTATTTTTATATAGTTTAACCTCATTTATTGCTTATAGTGCAATAGGATATTTGAATGATAAAACAGTGACGAAAAGCTTACCTTACTGCTTTTTAACGCAACGGTCCTCCATTGGTTAAAGAGCTTAAAGCTGACCCATATTTCAATACTCATCACCGTATTGCATTAAGCTTAATCCAAAGGCGTACGGCAGGTAATGGCAATTCTGTTCCAGCCGTTGATGGTAACTACGGCCATCATCACTGCGGCAAGCTCTCCCGGTTGCAACTGGCGTGCAGCCTTCTGGTAGATATCGTCCGGAACATGGCCTGTGGTAATAAGCGTCATAGCTTCCGTAAGCGCCAGCACCGCCCGTTCTTTTTCCGTATATAAATCGGTTTCCCTCCAGGCATCTAACAGGAATAATTTTTGAAGTGTTGCGCCTAATTTAACGGCATCACGCGAATGCATGTTGATACAATAGGCACAGCCGTTTATTTGCGAAGCACGTAATTTGATAAGTTCATAAAGATTTTTGTCTAAACCGCTTTTAGCTATATAGTGCTCTAATCCCAGCATAGCCTGTAAAGCCTCCGGTGATTCCTGCAGCAGATTCATTCTTGTTTCCATAAATAAAATTGATTGAATGCTGCAAAGGTAAATACTTAAAGCAGTGAAATTACCTTTAGTTTTAGGGCTAATAATGAAAGAAGCCGCCCTGTTAGCAGGACGGCTTCTAATTATTTGTTGTAAATGAAATTTAGAATTTCGGGCAGGCATAATTGTATTTGGGACGGAACACTTTATTGAACATGCCGTTGTAAATCAGGGAAAGCTCATAAGCGCCTTGTCCGCTGGTCATTGGCTGTGCTTTGGAAACGGTAACGTCATAGCTCAAACCAATTTGCATCTTTGAAAATTCAAAACCTACATAAGGTGCGATAGCATCATTGAAGCGATACCAGGAACCTACGTAGAAAATGGTATTTTTCACATCTTCTTCATGCATCGGGTTTAATACAAAGCCCACAGCGCCGCCTACCAGGATTTCCTGGGCACCGCCCTGCTTTTGATAAAGACCGCTGGCGTATAACACTACATTGTCATTCATAGCAAATGATCCGCCCAGATAACCGGTATAACGGGAATTGATTGTTGCCGAAGTGCCACTGTTCAAAAACTTTTCTTCAGGTTGGGAAATATGATAAAATGAGAACCCGGCATACATGGTGGAATGCTCGTTAATGCGGCCGGTGTACATCAAACCGGCATTAAAGTCAGGATAAATCACATCCGAGTTACCGAAACTTTCTGCAGTCTGCAAATAGGCTTCCGGCATGGCCGGATTAAGTTGGTCGGCAAAAACCAATTTATCAAAATTGATACTTTTCTGGGTAAAATAGCCCTGTACGCCTAAAGAAAGCGTATGTTGTTTTTCAGCACCCAGCGCCTTGTGATAGGCAAAGGACAGGCCGCCGGTAATATTTTGGAGACCGCCGGTTCCGGATTTATCATACAACACCAACAGGCCCACACCAAGTGCATCACCCTCCGGTAATTTACCTCTTAAAAGAGGCATATCATACGATATAGTACCGCTCATATAGGGGTAATCAGTCACTTTATACCACTGTGTCCGGTAATTGGCAGATGCACGCCAGTCGCCGACAACCAGCCCGGTCTGAGCCGGATTCAGCGTAAGCGGAGAGGTAAAATACTGGGTAAAATGCACATCCTGCGCCGATGCACCAACGGACATTCCGGCAATTATGGAAACGAGTAATAATTTCTTCATTTTTTTAATTATGATTTTTCAAAAAGTGCTTTATTAATGGCACAAAGTAAAACAATATCCGTAATAATACAATAGACGGTTAAAAAATATTTTTTGTTGGTGCGCAGCTTGCGCAATACACTTAACTCTGCTCTTTACTGCCATAGGACAGGTCGCCGGCATCGCCTAATCCGGGAACAATATAGCCTTTGGCCGTCAGTTCATCATCAATATCCCCCACCCAAATATGTACTTCCGGAAATTTGCGCAACACCTTTTCTATCCCTTCCGTACAGGCAATTGCGGAAACAACATGAATCTGCTGAGGCGACCCGTATTCCTGCAGCGTTTCCAGGGCCAGCATAACGGAAGCGCCCGTGGCCAGCATAGGATCCGCAATGATCAATACTCTGTTCAGCAAACCGGGGCAGGTAATATAATTTTGCTCAATCTCAAAAGATCCGTCACGATGATGTTTCCGGAACGCTGCTATAAAAGCACAGTCGGCATGGTCAAAAACCTCCAGCAAACCCTGGTGCAGCGGAATACCTGCCCGCAGAATGGTGGCCAGCACCGGGGGCTCCCGGAGCACATTCACCGGCATTTCCCCCATAGGCGTCACGATGTTTTTTTCCGTATAAGCAAGCTGTTTGCTGATTTCATAAGCTGCAATCATGCCGAATCGCTGCATATTATTCCGAAACCGCCAGCGATCCTGTTGTATTTCAGCCGATCTGAGCTCCGACATCCATTGCCCCACGATGGAATTATTTACACTAAGATTGATGACCATTGCGTTGTTGATTAAATTGAGGAGGCAAACTAAATAATATTTTTTTATTTTGCTTAAAAAAGAAAGACTGTTTTTAAACTACGGGAATTACGGTGCATCTATAATGGCTTCAATTAATAATTATTACTGAACTTTACCATTCGCTACATGGTATATATCCATAAAATAACGTTCGGATTACTATCCTTTATCCTCGTGCTGTGCGGTCTGACACTGATACAGACGGCTCCCGCGCGGGCTCAGGGCAGTGCCGGTACATACTATTATGCCGTAGTAAAAGGCCGGGATACCTTTCCTTTAGTCTGGCTGCCTGAAGTGCGCGTTTATGCTCCATCCAGGATGAGCGCCCAGGAAAGAGCAGATTACAACCGGCTCCGGTATAATGTTATGAAGGTGTATCCTTATGCCATTACTGCGGCTTATGTGCTACAGAACGTAGATCAGGAGCTGGCTTCAAAACGAACAAAGAAGGAAAGAAAAGCGTACCTGAAAACCAAAGAGCATGAAATGAAAGCCCGGTTCAAGGATGAACTGCAGGATCTGACCATGACCCAGGGACTTATTTTGGTAAAGCTCATCAACCGCCAGACCGGTCGCGATTGCTACAGCATCATTAAAGAACTGAGAGGCGGTTTTAATGCGCGTGTCTCCCAGACTGTTGCCTCCCTCTTTGATAATAATCTGAAAAGCCAGTACGAGCCTTATGGCGCCGACAGCCAGATTGAAGCCATTGTCCAGGAAATTGAGGCCAAAGATTATTATCAGTATCAGAAGAAATCATCTGCACAGATACCATAGCATGAAGTTAACATGCAAAACAGCAGGAAACCGGCCCTTGCGCAGCCGCTTTGTTTTCTGCCTTACCTTTGCGCTTTTAATCATAATCAGTAATCATGAAACTGCATATTCTTGCCGTTGGTGTTCACCCTGATGATGTAGAGCTGGGCGCTGCCGGAACATTATTGAAGCATATACAACTGGGTCAGACGGCAGGTATCCTGGATCTTACCGAAGGCGAGCTGGGATCAAGAGGTACTGCTGCCACCCGTTATGCCGAGGCTGCCGAGGCCTGTAAGGCTATGGGCATTTCTGTCCGGCATAACCTGAAGCTGCGGGACGGCTTTTTTGAAAATAATGAAGCGTCCCAGCGTAAGGTCATTGAAATGATACGGCATTACCGCCCGGACATTGTTCTGGCCAATGCGTATTACGATCGTCATCCCGACCATGGCCGGGCTTCCCAGCTTGTAGAGGATGCCTGCTTTTTAAGCGGCCTTAAAAAAGTGGAGACGACTTATGAAGGTAAAGTGCAGCAGCACTGGCGACCGTCCCGGGTATTTCATTATATACAGGATCGCTATATTCAGCCTGATTTTATAGTGGATATTACGGATACCTTTTCCCGGAAGATGGGGGCGATTACCTGTTATGCCACACAGTTTTCCACGCAGGGCGATGACCAGACCGTAACCTATATTTCACAGCCGGGGTTTTTGCAAAATATCGAAAGCCGTGCCCGGCAGTTGGGACACAGTATCGGCGTTACTTATGGAGAAGGTTTTTGCAGCCGGTCGCAGTTAGGTCTTAAAGACCTGGATCAATTATTGTATCCGGAGCTGGCTTAACTCCGGGGAGATAAAAATTTAGGAACATTTTTTTGTTATTCAGAAAAAAAGCCGCACCTTTGCAGTCCAAAAATTTTTTAAGCGATGGCACGTGTTTGTCAAGTAACCGGAAAGAAGCCTATAACAGGGCATAAGGTATGCTTCTCTAACAAGAAGGCGAAAAGGCGTTTTTTACCTAATCTGCAAACCAAACGATTTTTCTTTACTGAGGAAGATCGCTGGATCACCTTAAAGGTTTCTTCAGATGCTATCCGTACCATTAATAAGAATGGGTTGGCTGCTGTAGTTAAAGATCTGCGTGCAAGAGGCGTATCCGTTTAAAATCCGTTTGAATTATCTTTTCAATTAATAAAATCATACAATAATGGCTAAGAAAGGGAACCGCGTTCAGGCTATTTTAGAGTGCACCGAGCATAAAGCAAGTGGTATGCCCGGCACCAGCCGCTATATTACTCAGAAAAACAAGAAGAATACCCCGGAACGCATCGAACTGAAAAAATATAACCCTATTTTGAAAAAAGTTACTCTTCATAAAGAAATAAAATAGTTTTTATTACCTTTGTAGAGTTATTCGTAACAATCACTTTTAAAAGTTATGGCAAAAGCAGCAAAAACCGCGATCAAGAAAGACGGTAAAAAAGATACGGAATCAAAGAATTATACTAAAGTAATCCAGGCAGTACGCAGCCCTAAAACAGGTGCTGTTACCTTTAAAGAAGGTATTGTACATAAGGATAAAGTAAAAGATTTCTTTGCCGGTAAATAATATTATCACACCTTAGACAGAAGCCAAAAAACAAAAATCCATTCAGGCCTGACTTAACCGTCAGGTCTGTTTGTTTTATAAAAATCGTTGTCGCTCTAAAATATTGCAGTGGGTTGCACTTCATAATCCACTGGCTTTTAGCCAGTGGCGTGGCTATTGATACAATCCGCAACATTCCGGATGTTTTCAATAGAAATGAGTTTTAACCCATTGCAAAAAATGAATGTATTTCCCGGATAAATCCTTACGGGAATAAAAAACACTGAAATCAATCATCCTGCGGCGACCACCTCCGGCAACTTACGCGGTGCGAAAGACTTTACAGCTTCTGCAATTGCTTTAATATGCTCCGGCGTAGTGCCGCAGCAGCCTCCGACGGCATTCACCCAACCGTTTTCCGCAAAGCCGGCAATGATTGCCGCAGTCTGTTCCGGTTTTTCATCATACTCAGCCATCGCATTGGGTAAGCCTGCATTTGGATAAGCGGTTACATAACATTCGGCAATACGCGCTAATTCCTCAATATGCGGCTTCATTTCTGCCGCACCCAACGCACAGTTCAATCCGATGCTCACCGGATGCACATGCATCACGGAAATATAAAATGCTTCCAATACCTGGCCGCTAAGCGTTCTTCCCGAAGCATCGGTGATGGTGCCGGAAATCATCACCGGCAGCTCGGTCTGATGATCTTCAAAATATTTTAAAATAGCAAAGATGGCTGCTTTGGCATTCAGCGTATCAAAAATAGTTTCGATCAGCAGGATGTCTGCGCCGCCATCGGCCAGTCCGCGCACCTGTTCATAATAGGCCTCGGCTACTTCATCAAAAGTAACGGCACGATAGCCCGGATTGTTGACATCAGGCGATAAAGAAAGTGTCTTGTTCATCGGGCCGATAGCGCCTGCTACAAAGATATCTCCGGCATCCGTTCCTGTTCGTTCGCAGTGCATTTGAACCGCTTCCCGGGCAATGGTAGCTGCCGCTACGTTCAGCTCGTAAGCTAAGGACGACATATCATAATCCGCCAGCGAAATTGCCTGGGCATTAAAGGTATTGGTTTCTATAATCTGCGCACCGGCATCCAAATAGGCCATGTGAATATCCCGGATCAGTTCCGGCCGGGTAAGCGACAGTAAATCATTATTGCCCTTCAGATCACTATGCCAGTCTTTAAAACGTGCGCCGCGATAATCGGCTTCCTGTAGATGATGCTGTTGTATCATAGTACCCATAGCGCCGTCAATAATCATGATGCGGCGGGATAATAAATCTTTCAGATGATTAATCTTAGACATAAAAATTTTATTTGGCCACAAAGGCATTAAGATATTTTATTTTAGCCATAATCCCGTACCAACACGGGACTGGAGCGTTTTTGCTATAAAAGGAAAATGAATCACATAACCCTACAGGAATATTCCAGTTGTGCTGTATATATTCTTCCGAATGTATTTGTTACTGTCGCACCACAACATCAACGTTCTTCCAGTCTGTTGCAATTTATTCATACATTGTTGCATACCTTTAACGGCGAATCAGCAGCTTTTGGCTCCAGGTACTATTGCCTGACCATATTTTTATAAAATACAGACCTTCGGGCAGCATGGACACATCTGCGCTTATCTCACTGTTTTTCACGCCGGGTACGTGATAGGTGGCGCATTTCTTACCGGATATATCATAGATAGCCATCTCTATGTCCGATGTATGAGGAAGATTAGCTTTAACAGTAATCACCGAAGATGCAGGGTTGGGAAAAACATAGATGCTGTAATCATTTTCGCTTTGCGATATGCCTACCGGCGTACATTGGTATTTAATGGTAGGCGCATGCGTAAGACCAAGCCCTTCAGGATCCAAATGATCACGAAGACGGGTTTGAGCAGTGCCGTCACCTTCTGGATAATCCCAGCAGCGGGAGAGTTTACCGAATAATGTAGAATAATACTCTGATGGGAAACAAGGATCTGTTAAAGCAGCTCCGTTTAGTATTCCCCGAAGGTATCTGTCGGAAGCCGTAAAAATACCGGATCCGCTGCTACCGCCTTCAAACCCTCCGGCAGTAAAATATACACCCCAATGGGTATCTTCAGCTCCATTATTAAAATTGTATCCGCTAATCATAGAATCTGCGGTATTGATCTTTTTCGGATCTCCTACAGGATGATGATAATTGACCAAATTGTATAAGGTATCGGGAGGAAGAGCATCCCCCGCAGAAGAATCTTCTATTGACCAGCCTGCCAGGTAGGCATCCCACTCGTTTTCCAGAAAATTTAATGGATCGTTAAGTCGAAGTAACAGAAAATCTTCGACTATTGGTGTAGGTGAGGTTTGTGGTACAAAACTCCGGGCAACAAACATCGCTCCGGTAAGAAACTGACTCATGGGTGCAACGCTGATCTGGCTATTATCACCGCAATTGGGGTATTCATAGTTGAAATAAAAAACCCAGGTGCTGAAAGTACTGTTGTTCATCGAATTGGTCTCCTCACAATGCGAGGCGGTTAACAAATAAGGCGTACAGTCATTTTGACTGTTATTTATCAGGTTGCCCGAGCATAGATATGCACCAAGTTGAATCTGTACGGCTGTATTTTTAATCTTTGAGATAAACGTATCCGTTTCACACACTGCATTGATCTGACAAGGGGAGCTAAAATCATTCAGCGGTCGTTGCAGTTTTCCGCCAGATGAGGTATCGCCGTAATATTGTTCCAAACCATCCACAAGCCCGCTCCGGTATGCTGCATAGGCCTTGTGGATATGCAGGCTGATATCGGATATGGATGTACCCGGAGGAATATTTACCTCAATATTCATTTTAGAACCCTGCACCAGCGGAACGCCGAATTGAGCGCTGACATCCCTGTTTGTAAAAGCGCCAACTAATTGTTTCCCGTTTTCATTACTGAAATATAAGCGAACACCATCCGGCAGATAAAGATCGTCAATATCCACACTTAACGCCTTAGCATCAGGAATGACAACACTCAATCGCCAGATCATACGGCCATCATCCAGGTAAGTATAGATCCCGTCTTGCTGAAAGCTAATATCCGTTTCAACCGGAAGCGCTATCCGGTAGGCTCCTGCTGTTGCCGCAGGCTGAATATCCTCGTATGCCGCAGCTTCAAAGTCCGGACGGGGAAGCGCTATCTCAGCAGAGGAAACTTCCGCTACAATCTGCGTTTTACTCCAGGGTATTCCGCTACGAGCCGGTTGGGCATAAATGGTAGCGGATAGAAAAAACAATATAGAGAAGATACCGTATATTTTTGGGTTCATGTCTGAATCGTTTATGGTAAAATAAAATCGAAAGTAAAATTTTCTTTTGAATTTGCCCTATTCCGTAGGCGCAATTCAACTTTTCATCGTCACCGGGCTACATGTGGTCGGTGAGGACACCGACAAGACAGCAGAATTTGTCATATTCCGTAGGCGCAGTTCAACTTTCATCGTCACCGGGCTACATGTGGTCAGTGAGGACACCGACAAGACAAGCTCGCACCAACCGGCGAAAATTTGAAGTATGTCCCATTTCAGAAATGACAGCGTAGCAAACGTATTATTGTCTGATTGGAATATCCTATAAAGGCGTTAAAGTGGTATAAAAAGCACAGAACTTTTTGAAGATAAACAACGCGGAAAAATGCAAATCAGATATCTTCCAAAGAACTACTGTCTATCCAGCCGCTGCGGCCATTACGGAGGGAAATTTTTATAAAACCGGATTGCTTTCCCGATGTGCTTACGGTTGATCCCGCAGGAATATTGCCCAATACCTTAGCCGCCGCTTTGGGCGCATCCAGCAGCACCGCATGATCCTGCATGACTACACTTTTATTGTATTGTATGTAATGCTGATAACTGTATAATGCACATCCCGTAGTCAGCACAAAGCCTATAACGGCGGCGGAAAGATACCGGCCGGAGTAAGGCAGCTTGTTCGTTTTTCTAAGATAAAGCACCAGTATAGCCAGTACAAAAAAGACGAAGGCTAATGTAGCCCATACATTGGTGGTGTTGGTAGCCGTAATGGTATTCCACCAATTTATAAAAAACAAGGATTCCGGTGCGGGTGTAATACCGTTAATACGACTTTCTGCCAGCGCTAAATTTTGACGGGCAGCCTGATGGCGCGGTTGTGCACGCAGCACTTTCTGGTAGTATAATACCGCATGGGGCAAATCATTCAGCCGGTAACAGGTATTGCCGAGATTATACCAGGCGACAACATTTTCCGGATCAGATTCCAACAACTGAAGATATTGTATCCGGGCGCTGTCGTACTGCCCTGCGGCATAGCTGCGGTTGGCCGATTCCCATAATGTGGCTGCATTTTTTTGCTGAGCAACAGAAAGCTGTGGCAGGCAAAGCATCATGCCTGTAAACACCGTAATCCGGCACAGATATTGTTGAAACAGGTTCGTCATACTTTTAGCGGAATTACTTTAAGATAGATTCAAAATCACCGATCAGATCACCGGCCGACCGGAGGATATCTACCCTTTGCTGGCGCCCTCCGGCCGGACTGTACAAGGCCATTTCGCATTCGGAAAGTAATTGCAGGGTACGTTCGATCAGCTCTTCCGGCGCCTGTTTGGCCTGCAATTGATGCGTAATATTGTCCTTCGACAACTCGGCAAGCGGAATCACTAATTTATCGCTTAAATACAGCCATACGGCTTTGGAAATCGCCTCGTAAAATTCTGCATGTGCCGTTGCCGTCAGTAATTTACGGGCAAGAGACAACCGTTTCCAGGCTACCTTATTGGCCTTTTGAATTTTATAAACTGCGGCATTTTTTATTAAATCATGCTGACGGCGGCGATAAGCCAGCAGACCGATGAAAGCCAGCGTGGGAAAACCATACATAGACCAGTACCAGGCTTTTGTAATTACCGGAGCGGAAGCGCTTGCCGGATGGTATGGATTGCTGATAATATCAACAATATCCTGACGTCCTTTGTCTTTTCCGGCTATGGTATGCGGTGCATTTTTGCCTTCTTTCACCTGGATAGTAAAAGGCTGCGTTTGCAGTGTTTTATACTGTCCGGCAGCGGCATCGAAATAGGAAAACTCCACAGCAGGAATAGTATAGCTGCCGGCATATTGCGGATTAAAACTATAGCGGAATATTTTTGCTCCCTGTAAAACAGGATTCCGGCTGGTAATGGTATCGGTAATCTGGGGATCGAAAACGCCTAATCCGTCAGGAAAAGTAATATGCGGCTGATCAATCAGCTTAATATTACCGCTGCCGGAAACCCTGAAGGTGAAGGTAGCCGCATCATCGGTGGTAAGCTCCTGCTTATCCAAATTTGCCGCTACGGTAAAACGACCCACTGCCCCGGTGAAAGATTCGGGGCGGTTATCCGGCAAAGGTTTTACATGAATGCTGACCGGCTTGCTGGCAATATCAATATTCCCGTAATAAGGCAATACACAGGTAGCCGTTGCCGGATCCAGTTCCAGGGTTCCGGTTTGCTGGGGAAAGACAGCGGTCTTTTTAATCAGCAAAGTTTGAAAAGGAACCCCATTGATATGTTCAATCTTAGCCTGCGGATTTTTAGGAATATCATAATCTTCAGACCAGAATCCGTTGAGTGAAGGTAGTTTGGTAATATAGCCGGAGGAAATTTCCATACGGGAGCAAACCTTATAGCTGACATTCACCTGCTGCCCCAAGTATGGGTGAGTATTATCGGCGGTAACGATAATGAACAGATTTTTGGCAATATCCTCACGGGTAAGCGGCAGATTATTAGCCATTCCGTTGCCGTACTGGCGCTGGTATTGCTGCATCATAGCCTGTTGTCGTCTTTGCATCTCTTCAATCAGCTTTTGCTGATCCTGCATCATTTGCTGCATCATCTGATCCATTTGTGCAAACGGATCATCATTGTTATTATCACCGAAGACATCATCAGCGGAAGGCTGCCGACGCCGGGGCGCATTTTGCTGAGCTAAAGAGCCATCCACCACTTCAATGCGGAGCGCATTACTGTTATAGGCCTTTCCGTTGATTATAGCGGTAGCCGCCGGTATGGAGATCATGCCTTTTTTTACCGGCTGCAATACATAAGACACACTCATTGAAGAGCGGCCGTTGATATTGCGAAAGGACTGTATCGGCCCACCCAATATGCGAAAACCGGAGAAAGCCGGTCGTTCGAAATCATCTACACCCGATACATTTTTAATGGAATAATTTACCTGGAGGCGATCCTGCAAGCCTACTTTTGAGCTGCTGGCATCCGCAGAAAAGATAATTTCCTGTGCAAATATCGTCCGGGGAAATGCACACATCAACAGCAGCAACACACTGATTCCTTTCCGTAACATGATTCAGATTAGCTAATTTTCAGTTTCACTAACGACAAATGTAGCAAAAGCCATATCCCGTTTCCGTTAAAACCGCGTTAATTGAGGCTTAGACAACAGGCGCTGCTGCGGCTTCCCCCCCTGTAATTCGGGTGCATTTCATTTTTCACTAACGGAACATCCCTACAATCTCCCCTGTCATGCTGAAAGCATCTATATGCGTTCTTTAGATTCCTGCGGAATACAAGAAGGAGTATATGAGTGCGAAAGTTTGAAATGCAGCCTGTAATTCCTGCATTTCAAGTCAAAACTTTACATTTGTATCATCATCCTTAAAATTACCACTGCATTAATCTGCTTCCATGAGTCGTGCTGTACCTTCTTTATTTGACGGTTTTGAAGATCCGATACCCGAATCTTCGGGGAAAACAGCGCGCAAAATCCGCAGCAGGAAGGATAATGAAGCCATTCCTTTTTCCGAAGAAAATACGGAATCGGAAACCAAGGCTCCTGCTCCACCGGTTCCACAGGAAGCCGAACTGCAATTTGAGGAAGCGGAAGCAGCCGGTTCTTCTGAAATTACACCCGCAGTTCCCGAAACGGATACGCCGGCCGAAGCGGCAAAGCCGGCTGTAGCGCAAAACGACCATTTGAACTATATCCATAAAGAGCTGCCTTCCGAACCCGGCATACGAACGCGCCATTCGGTGATTGTGCTGGAAGATATTGTCCATAAAAAAAAGGAGGTGCAGGAACCCGAACCGGAAAGTGTTCCCAATGTTGAGGAGGTTGAAACAGTACCGCCGGAAAAAGAACCAGAGACAGAAGAACAACAAGAATCAGAAGGGGAACAACAGGAATCGGAAGAACAACAGGAACCAGAGCAGGAATCGGAACAGGAAACTGCCTTACCCGAATGGGAATTAGAAGATAAATATTACAGTATCGGTGAAGTGGCTAAGCTGTTCCGGGTTAATACCTCGCATATTCGATTCTGGACTTCCTCATTCCGCTTGAAACCCCGCACGACTCGTAAAGGTGATCGCCTGTACAGTAAAGAGGACATCGGGCAGCTTCGTTTGATTCACCATCTTGTAAAAGAAAAAAAGCATACTATAAAAGGCGCACAGGAAAAGCTGAAACTCCGGAAGCAAAATGTACACAGCGGATTGGCGCTCCGGGATACGCTGATGGAATTAAGAGCAAAATTAGTGGAAATGCGGGACCGGCTTTAAAATTTTCACTACAGAATAAAATACAGCAACAACTGCCATATCCCACCCTGCCGGCAGTATATTTGCAGCAATGAATACCACTACTTACATAAGCATTCCGGACGAGCATAATAATGGCATGTTGTACAAAGGCAGTTGCACTTTTGAAGACATCGCTCCCCTACCTGATTTTGATTTCCATACCACTCCTGAAACAGATGCGCAGGCGCTTTCGGTATTGCGCAACCGGTTAAGCGCTTATGAAATAATCGTTTTCATAGGCACCTGGTGTGAAGATTCACACGAAATGATTCCCCGGCTGTACCATGTTTTGAAAGCAGCGGATTATCCGTTTGAACAATTACGCATGTATGCCGTGGATCGTGAAAAACAATCGCTGCATGATGAGGCAGACATGTATCATATCCGGCAGATACCGGTGGTTATTTTGAAGAAAGACGGCAGGGAGCAGGGAAGAATTACGGAGCAGGTACAGCAAAGTGTGGAGCAGGATCTGGCAAAAATCATTCCTTCAAATCTTGCGTAGTATGCTGGTATTTCCCAATGCAAAAATCAATATCGGGCTGTATATTACCGGCAAGCGTACGGACGGTTATCATGATCTCGAAACCGTTTTTTATCCGGTGGATTATAAAGACGTTTTGGAGATTATTCCGGCAAAAAACGGGCAGACTACTTTGCACATCAGCGGTAATCCCGTAGCCGGAAATACGGAGAACAATCTTGTTTGGAAGGCATGGAATCTGTTGCAACGGGATTATCCCGATCAGGTATTTCCGATAGCAATTTATTTGTATAAAAATATTCCCACAGGAGCCGGATTAGGCGGCGGTTCTGCCGATGCCGCTTTCATGCTCCGCCTGGTCAATGATTATTTTCAATTAGGCCTGGATACGGAAAAGCTCTCGGCGTATGCATTGCAATTAGGCAGCGACTGTCCTTTTTTTATCCGGAACAAAGCCTGTTTTGCTTCAGGCAGAGGAGAAATATTGCAACCGCTTTCCTTAGATTTATCGGCATACCGTATTGAGCTTTTAACACCGGACATCCATTGCAGCACGGCATTGGCCTATAAGCAAATTACGCCAAGGCCCGCAGCTTATCCGCTCCGGGATATCGCCGCATTGCCGGTGGAAGCATGGAAGCATCACATCAGCAATGATTTTGAATTACCCGTTTTTTTCCAGTATCCCGAATTAAAAAAACTCAAAGAACAGCTTTATGAACAAGGCGCCTTATACGCATCGCTAAGTGGTAGCGGATCGGCTTTGTTCGGCATATTTGAATCATGAGGGCTGTGTATTTTGAAGATGATACTCCTGATGCTTCAATCAAGGAGCTGCTTATTAGCGATGGTCGGGACTTTTGGCGCTAACGCCGATACGCCGCCGTTCAGCCCGCCAATTGCCAATACGATGTTATGCAGATTTTGTTTTGGTGTCAAAAGGAGCACTTTAAAGATAAATGTCCACCAAGTCCTTCTCTTATAATTCTCATTAGAGTCGTCAGACGAATGTCGCTTGCATCATTCTCAATCCGTGAAATATAGTTTTTGGTTGTCCCAATGCGTAATGCAAGTTCTTCTTGTGTAAGATTTTGTTTCTTTCTTGCTTCTTGTATTAGAACGCCAATTTTGAATGCTTCAAATTCTTCTTCATACTGTTCACGGGCTGGCGTTCCTTTCTTGCCGTATTTCTGGTCAAGATGGTCGTCCCAATTGACAATGTTATGCTGATTTTTTGCTTTCATAATATTGTTGTTTTAATTTTTTGGACAGAGGTTCTGTAAACTTACCCATAAGAGCCTGTTTAAAAAAGCAAAGAAAAAGCACCAGTATAGTTAGTTAGTACATTTCTTTGTGGTACTAAACATAAAAAACATGTACCCAACAGACGTAACTGATGCTCAATGGCAGATTATAGAA
>Ga0206106_100440_pt1 | contig 33172 bp, 30 predicted proteins | sample 1B1ome_FD_148677 | JGI IMG/M metagenome (GOLD analysis project Ga0206106, IMG submission 148677) | Enriched microbial communities from leaf-cutter ant dump, University of Wisconsin, Madison, United States - 1B110A | ecosystem: Environmental > Terrestrial > Nest > Insects nest > Nest dump | place... | reverse complement strand
TCGTAATTCTTTCAGAATTATTTTATAACTTGCCTCAAAGTTGCTCATAATTGTATTTTCTTGAAACTCAATACAATATACTGATTTTTAGTAGTTTGAGCAACTTTTTTTATAATGCACTACGGGTAATAGTTTAAATAAAAATTTAAAAATAAAACCTTTGAAATGTAATATTTTTTAATAAATTGAAAATTCTTTTAAAGACGTTAAAATCATTATCTTTGCACTTTTGAAAATATGGCAAGCATAAAAGTTCACGACAAAACATTTGTCCCCTATTTGGAGGAAGATGAATTACAAGAGATTGTAAAAAATGTAGCTCAGCGGATTTATGAAGATTATAAAGACGAAACACCCGTTTTTATTGGTGTTTTAAATGGTGTTGTTATGTTTTTTTCGGATCTTTTGAAGTATTATTCCGGAAAATGCGAAATCGCTTTTATCCAGATGAGTTCCTATTCTGGAACGCAATCTACGGGAATTGTTTATAAAAAAATGGAACTTACCAAAGATATAAAAGACCGCCATATTATTTTGGTGGAAGACATTGTAGATACAGGAAATACCATAGAATCCCTCTTCGAATATTTTAAACATACCCAGCGTCCAAAATCCATTAAAGTGGCAAGTTTACTTCTAAAACCGGAAGTTTACAAAAAGGATTTTAAAATCGATTATATAGGAAAAGAAATTCCCAATAAATTTGTTTTGGGCTATGGTTTAGATTACGACGAGCTGGGCAGAAACCTGAAAAACCTTTATCAATTGGAAGAAGGTAGGATAAACAATTAATAACTCAATAATAAAAACAACGCATGATAAACCTGGTATTATTTGGTCCTCCGGGAAGTGGAAAAGGCACGCAAGCACAAAAATTGGCCTCTAAATATAACCTGAAACAAATTTCCACAGGAGATTTATTTCGTTATAATATGAAAAACCAAACTGAGCTTGGAATGCTTGCAAAATCCTATATTGAAAAAGGCGAATTGGTTCCCGATCAAGTTACCATCGACATGCTGATTCAAGAATTAAAAAAGCCGGTGGATGCCAAAGGTTATATTTTCGATGGATTTCCACGAACCACTCATCAGGCACAGGTTTTAGATGAAATTGTAAAAGATTTATTCAACGATGAAATTGCACTTACTTTAGCACTCATTGTAAAAGACGAAATTTTAGTAGAACGACTCCTTTCTCGTGGCGAAACCAGCGGAAGAAAAGACGATGCCAGCGAAGGAATTATCCGTAATCGTATCGATGAATATTACAAAAAAACCGCCGAAGTTGCCACTTACTATCGTAAACAAAACAAATTTGTAAACGTTCAGGGAGTAGGAGAAATCGACGAAATTTCTGAAAGATTATTTCATGAAATTGATAAAATAAAAGTAAAGGAGCTTTAATAATTTTTTTAAAATTTCATCCTTAAAATACTCCTTTTAAATACAAACTCAAAAACATGTCCAACTTTTACGATCACGTAAAAATCCACTGTAAATCTGGTCACGGAGGAGCAGGATCTGCCCATTTGCGGAGAGAAAAATACATCCCAAAAGGCGGCCCCGATGGAGGCGATGGTGGAAGAGGAGGACACATCATCATGAAAGGAAATGCACAGGAATGGACTTTATTGCCTCTGCGCTATACCCGACATATAAAAGCCGAAAATGGCAAAAACGGAGGCAGAAATCAACTGACCGGAGCAGACGGAAAAGATATGTACATAGAAGTTCCTTTAGGAACTGTAGCCAAAGATGAAAACGGTAAAGTTTTAGGCGAAATCTTAAATGATAGTGAAGAAATTATCCTTATGCCGGGAGGAAAAGGAGGAAAAGGCAATATTCATTTTAAATCTCCCACCAACCAAACGCCCAGATATGCGCAAAGTGGCTTGCCCGGGCAGGAAGCTTACATTACTTTCGAGTTGAAATTATTGGCAGATGTGGGCTTGGTAGGATTTCCCAATGCCGGAAAATCGACTTTGCTTTCCGCTGTTTCCGCTGCCAAACCCAAAATCGCCAATTATCCTTTTACCACACTTACTCCCAATTTGGGAATTGTAAATTACAGGGGATTTAAATCTTTTGTAATGGCAGATATTCCCGGAATTATAGAAGGTGCAGCAGAAGGAAAGGGTTTGGGACATCAATTTTTACGGCACATTGAACGAAATTCTATTTTACTTTTTTTAATTCCCGCAGATAGCGACCAACATTACGAAGAGTTTTTAATTTTAAAAAAGGAATTGGAAGAATACAATCCGGAATTGCTCCTAAAAGAATTCGTAATCAGTATTTCAAAATCCGATCTTTTAGATGAAGAATTGAAAAAAGAAATCCGCCGCGAATTTCCTAAGGAAATGCCTATTTATTTCTTTTCGGGAGTTACCGGAGAGGGAATTCAGGAACTGAAAGACAGCATTTGGAAAACGCTGGAAGATTAATTTCCTTTTTTATAATATTCCGTTTTCATAATATTTTCCACTTTTTCATATTCCGTTTCAATTTCAATATTATGTCGATAAGTGATTTTGGAAACCACCAGATTAACCAATAAAGAAATTAAAAAACCGGGAATCATTTCATAAACTTCTTTGTAAGGATGGTTTAAATAAACCCAAAGCAAAACTGTAAATCCGCCGGCAACCATTCCGAAAAAAGCGCCTTGCCAAGTCGATTTTTTATGAAGCAAAGCCAAAATAATTAAAGGTCCAAAAGCGGCTCCAAATCCTGCCCAAGCATTTCCCACCAAATTGAGAATACTATCCCGAGGTTGAAGAGAAAGCAATAAAGCCACAACAGCCACCAACAATACCGAAAGTCGGCTGGCAAGTAATTGCTCTTTGGTGGATGCTGAAGGTCGCAAAAATGGTTTATAAATATCTTCTACCAAAGAACTGGAAGTTACCAAAAGCTGAGAAGAAATGGTACTCATAATGGCGGCAAGAATGGCAGAAAGTATAAATCCGGAAATAAACGGATGAAATAATACCCGAGAAAAATAAATAAAAATAGTTTCGGCTTCTCCTTTGTCGGCATCGAAAATATTCATGGTAGCGGGATCGGATTTCATCAAATAAGCAATTCCCACTAATCCTACCAAAAGTGCGCCTCCTACTGTAAAAATCATCCAAGTGATTCCTATTCTTCGTGCTTTTATCAAATCTCTGGGGCGGTCAATTGCCATAAAACGAACCAAAATATGGGGTTGTCCGCAATAACCCAATCCCCAAGCCAAAAGTGAAATTATGCTTACAAGAGAAGTTCCCCGAAATAAGTCTAAATATCGCTCTCCTTTTTCATTAATAATCGAAAACGTTTCGGTAGTTCCTCCCACAGAATGAATTGCTACAATAGGAACAATTATTAAAGCCAAAACCATAATAGTTCCCTGAATAAAATCGGTAAGACTTACAGCAAGAAAACCGCCTAAAAAAGTATATAAAATAACTACCAAACCGGTTACCAAAACTCCGGTAAGATAATTCATTTCAAAAGCCGATTCAAAGAGTTTTCCTCCCGAAACCATTCCGGCAGAAGTGTAAAGGGTAAAGAAAATCAATATAAATACAGAGGAAGTAAGTTTCAGCACATGGCTTTTATTTTTATATCTATTTTCAAAGAAAACGGGAAGCGTAATTGCATTTTGTGCTACTTCGGTATAAATGCGAATTCTGGGAGCTATGAAAATATAATTTAAATAAGCTCCAATGGTAAGTCCAATGGCAATCCAAGCGCTAGAAAGTCCTGTAAAATACATGGCACCTGGAAGTCCCATAAGCAACCAGCCACTCATATCGGCGGCACCGGCAGAAAGAGCTGTAACAGCTGCGCCCAATTTTCTTCCGCCTATAAGGAATTCTTCGGAGTTACTTGTTGATTTCCGCCAAGAATATATTCCTACTGCAATCATCAAAAGCAAGTAAAGTCCTACGGAAATTGTCTCGTAAATTTGCATAAGTTATCAGTTTTAATACACAAAGTAACTATTTTATATACAAACCATCAAGAATATGCTGTGTTTATAATATTTTAAATAAAAGAAAAATAATCACCACATTTTATACTTAAAACATTATGTGGATAGATATTTTAAAATAGTTATTTTTGCACAATGCAAAGAAATATAATGTTTATTTTCTTCGGGATGTGTTTGGTTTCGTGTGGAAAAAAACCAATTCCCAAACCTTATGGAGAACTGCGCTTGGAATACCCAAAGCCTCATTATATTCCTTTTAAATCGAGCAATGCATTTGGTTTTGAATATTCGGATTATGCAGAAATTTCAAAAGCCGACAGGGAAAATTGGTTCAATATGAAGTATCCCAAGATGCACGCCAATGTATTTATTACTTATTTTCCCGTTCATCAGGATTTTGAGTTGCATGTAAAAGAAGTCGAAAAAATGGTGTACAAACATACCATCCGAGCCGAAGCAATAGAAACCCAATCTTTTAGTTATCCCGAAAATAAAGTATATGGAAACTTTTATGAACTGAAGGGGCACACAGCATCCAATATTCAGTTTTTTGTTACCGACAGTACCAAGCATTTTGTAACGGCAAATCTTTATTTTAATTCACAACCCAAACCCGATTCTTTGCAGCCGGCAATTGATTATATTGAACACGATTTAAAACACATGATTACCACTTTCCGTTGGAAATAATAAATAAAAATCAGATTAAATTTAAAAATATAAAATGAAACTTCTTACAGTAGGAACCGTAGCTTTCGATGCCATAGAAACTCCCTTTGGGAAAACCGATAAAATACTGGGAGGCGCAGCAACTTATATAGGTCTTGCCTCTTCCGTTTTGGGTGTTGAAGCTTTTTTAGTTTCGGTAGTGGGTGGAGATTTTCCCAAAGATTACCTCGAAATGCTGAAAAGCAAAAATATAAACGTGGAAGGAGTAGAAAGAATAGACGAAGGAAAAACCTTTTTCTGGTCGGGAAAATATCATCTCGATTTAAACACGCGAGATACTCTTGCAACCGAACTGAATGTATTGGAAAATTTCAATCCTAAAGTCCCTGAAAGCGGCGAAGACGCAGAAGTTCTCATGTTGGGAAATTTACATCCAAGTGTACAATTATCGGTTCTTAATCAGTTGAAAAACCGCCCCAAATTGGTGATTTTGGATACCATGAATTTTTGGATGGATCATACTTGGGATTTATTGATGGAAGTAATTTCCAAAACAGATGTTATCACCATTAACGATGAAGAAGCTCGTCAATTATCCGGAGAATATTCCCTCTTGAAAGCAGCTACTAAAATCCAGGAAATGGGTCCCAAATACGTTATTATAAAGAAAGGAGAGCATGGTGCACTTTTATTCCACAAAGAACGTATATTTGCCATTCCTGCTTTAATTTTGGAAGATGTTTTCGATCCTACGGGAGCCGGAGATACTTTTGCCGGAGGATTTGCCGGTTATTTGGCAAAGAAAGGAAAATTCGATTTCGAAACTATGAAGGTGGCCTTAATCGTAGGAAGTGCTTTGGCTTCGTTCACGGTAGAGAAATTCGGAACAGAACATTTACAGGAAGTTACCTACGATATGTTAAAGCAAAGGATGAATCAATTTAAAACCCTTACTTCGTTTGAAGTAGAGATATAATTTATTTTTATAATAACTTTATTTGAAGAAAATATTGATATGAATTGCAAATTTTTAACCATCACATTGTTACTTGCCCTGCAACCCGTTTGGGCACAAAGCCTAAAAGTAGGCGACAAAAGTATCTCTGTAGATGAATTTACCAAAACATACGAACAAGAATTAAAGCTCAACGGAATCAATTCCACCATCGATTCTTATATAAGTTATCAGGTGGCGCAGGATTTTTCTCAGCGACAACAGGTTGATACCATGCGGTTTTTCCAAATGTCAGTAGCCAATCGCCTAAATGAACTGAAAAAAGGAACTTATTACCCCAAAAGTTTAGAAGATAAATTCCTCGCTCAATATGTGGCTGACAATAAAAAAGAATCTCAAGTTTTGGTGTTTTTTGCAAGTAAAAAAGAAGGAGACTCTATCGATTACCAAAAGATTTACAACGATGTAAAAAGTGGCGTGCTTCCTATGGAGCGGGCTATTTCTGAAAATGCCGAAAATACAGAAACCGATCCTATATACATAAAAGCAGGTTCCTTGAATTGGGAGCTCGATCAAGAAGTTCAGAAATTACCTGTTGGCGGCTATTCTTCATTGGTAGAAAACGAAAGATACACAACTTTCGTTAAGAAAACCGGAGAGCGCCCCAGCTTGGGTTATGTAATTTTTGGCACCATTTCTTATCCCGACAATGCGGAAGCCAATGCTAAAAAAGACAGCATTTATACCGCACTTAAATCCGGAACTCCGTTTCAGGAAGTAGCTGCAAAATTCGGCAGTACAGAAAACGAAAAGCAAAACGGGGGAGTAGTGATGGGATCACCAACACTTCCGGAAGAGATTTACAATCTTATAAAAAATTTAAAAAACAATGAATATACCCAAGAACCCGTATTGAATGAGGGGAAATGGTATATTTTTAATGTTTATTCCAAAAGACCTTACGATGTTTCCACTCCCGAAAATAGAGAATTTTTCCTTACCGATATGCTTAATTCTCAGTATGGAAATCAGTTTTATCTGGAATTTTTAAACGGATTAAGAAACTCTTCTCAATACAAAGAAACTCCATTAGCTTCTCAGATTAAAAATTCTTATCAAGATTTTAAAAATGTAGCAAATGATGCGGAAGTGCTTTATTCCTACAATGGAAATTCTTTTACCATAGGCGATTTTAAAGACCAAATAAAAGATCATTTGGACCAGGTAGAAGAAATGTCGAATGAAAATTGGAGCAGCTTGGCAACCACAATAAATAATAATTTTATTGTCAGTGAATATACCATTGCTTTCGAAAATCGTTCGGAAATAAAAAAAGAAATAGATGATTTAAAACGAAATTTATATTCCAATTATTTTTACACCCAATATGTGGTAAAGCAAGTGGACGACCATCCTGAGTGGTTAGAAGAATATTACAACGCTCATAAAGATGAATTTGTGGCCGAACCTGCCGCCAAAGGACGTGTGATTATTCCCGCCAGCGAGGCAGATGTCCCCAAATTTGAAAAAGCCATTGCCCAAAAAGACAATTGGGAGAATTTGAAAAAAGAATACGAAGGTAAAGTAAATGCCGAAAATAAACCCGTAGCAAATTTCCACGAAGGAGAAATGGTGGAATCTGCCGAAGTATTTCAAAAATACAATGTACCTTTTAAAACCGGTGTTTATACCGCAAAAATTGGAGGCCGAACTTTAATTATGGCAAACGATGAAATGCTTCCTGCCCAGCAAATGACTTTGGAAGAAGCCAAAGCTTCCGGCGAATTGAGAGATGCCGTGATTTCTGAAACGGTAAAGAAAACCATAGAACAAGAAAAATCGAAAATGAAAATCGATATCGAACCCGGGTTTATTTCTACATTAGAAAAGAATTTTAAGAAATAATTATATAAAATAATAAGGTTTAATCCTTCTATAATTCTATTTTTGCAACAATTAAACTTAAAACATGATAAAGAACTTTCGAATCCTCCTTTTAACCACCTTTTTATTAAGCACATTTTGGGCAAACGCTCAATTACAAAAAGGAGAATTAGTAGATGGTATAGCTGCAGTAATCGGCGATGAAATGGTTTTAGAATCCGACATCAACGAAACAATTGCAGCCGCCCAACAACAGGGAACAAAGATAGACGATCGTTGCGAGGTTTTGGAAAACATAATGCAAGGAAAACTCATTCTCTTTTACGCAAAGAAAGACACGCTCATTCAGGATCGTTCGGCGGCCATAAAAGAGGACGCTGAAAGCAGATACCAACAAATGTTAGGCGCTTTTCCTTCGGAAGGAGAAATGCTAAAAGCTTATCAATTTCGTACTGCTTATGAAATGAAAAACGCCATAGAAAAAGTTTCTTCCGAGCAATATTATCAACAACAAGAATATGGTCTTTTAACCCAAGATGTAGATGTAACTCCCAGTGAAGTTTCTGCTTTTTATGAAACCTATAAAAATCAGCTTCCTCGTGTAAATGATGAAGTAAAATTAGCGAGAATTGTACTTTTCCCTACACTTACAGACGAGCACAAACAGGAAATTATCGACAGGCTAAAAAAGATGAAAGCCGAAATTCTCTCCGGCGAAACCACTTTTGAAAGAGAAGCCATGATTTATTCCGAAGATCCGGGTTCGGCTTCCAATGGCGGACTTTTTACCAATGTAGTAAAAGGACAAATGGTACGCCCTTTTGAAGCTGCAGCGCTTAGTTTGGAAGAAGGAGAAATTTCAGATCCTGTAGAAACCGAATTTGGATATCACCTGATTCAATTGATAAAAAGAGCAGGAAAACGTTACGATGTTCGGCATATTTTATTAGAAGCCAAACCCAACGATGAAGAAATTAATACCGCAAAAAAGAAATTAGACGAAATAAGACAAGAGATCTTAGATGGAAAAATAAGCTTTAAAGAAGCCGCTCTTAGATATTCGGATGACGAACTTACCAAATTCAATTCAGGTATAATGACGAATATGAACGGTTCCGATAATTTGGAAAAACTAAATTTAGATGCCACAGACGCCTACCAAATTGTAGGATTGCACAAAGGCGATATTACCAGAGCTTATGATGTAGATTTCGGTATCGATCAACGCAAACGCAAAGCAGTACAAATTATATCAATCAACGATATAATAGATGCGCATACTTTGGATATCTCGACCGATTACGAGAGAGTAAGAGACATTGCCTTGAACAATAAAAAGAACGAAACCATCGGAAATTGGATAAAATCCAAACTAAATACCACTTTTATTTCTATAAACGACAGATATAAAGATTGCACCTTCAATTCCAACTGGAACCGGCAATCGAATCAAAAATAATTTTTTAACTAAAACCTTCGAAAATTCGGAGGTTTTATTTTATTTTTAAAGTTTAAAAGAAATATAACACATGAAAAATCGCATCACAGAATTATTTAAGATAAAATATCCCATAATACAAGGAGGAATGATTTGGCAAAGTGGCTGGAGATTAGCTTCCGCCGTGTCCAATCAAGGTGGTCTAGGATTATTGGGCGCAGGAAGTATGTATCCTGATATTTTAAGGGAAAACATCCAAAAATGTAAAGCCGCTACAGAAAAACCTTTTGGAGTGAATATTCCTTTGCTTTATCCCGACCTCGATCAACTTATCGAAATCATTCTTTCGGAGAAAGTAGAAATTGTATTTACTTCCGCCGGAAATCCCAAAACTTACACCCAATTGTTGCAAAAAGAAGGCATAAAAGTAGCCCATGTAGTGAGCAGCGTGAAATTTGCAAAAAAATGTGAAGAAATAGGTGTAGATGCCATTGTAGCCGAAGGTTTTGAAGCCGGCGGACATAATGGGAGAGAGGAAACCACTACTTTATCTTTAATTCCCAATGTTCGCAGAAATACCCATTTACCGCTTGTTGCAGCCGGAGGAATAGCTGTGGGTTCACAAATGAAAGCTGCCATGGTTTTAGGTGCCGATGGAGTACAATTAGGTTCACGATTTGCCGCCACTCAAGAATCTTCTTCACATCTTAATTATAAACAAAAAATTGTGGAAATTGGGGAAGGAGATACTTTTTTAACTTTAAAAGAATTGGCTCCTGTTCGGATGATTAAAAACAAATTCTATGAAGATTTGGAAAAATTATACGAACAAGGAAAAGATGTAGATGCCCTGAAAAAAGCTTTGGGAAGAGCCCGCCCCAAATTGGGGATGTTTGAAGGCGACATGGAAGAAGGAGAAATGCAGGCAGGACAATCCTCTGCGCTTATTGATGAAATTCTATCCGTAGAGGAAGTCTTTAAAAACCTGATAAAAGAATTTAATGAAGCTCCCTGTCCGGGAAATTTATAAAAATAAAACAGGTCGGAATTTCCGACCTGTTTTTTTGTTTTTAATCCTCTAAACCTTCCTGTTTGTTTTCGTCTAAAAGGATTTGTAACGCCTCGAAGCCACCGCCATTAAAAACATTGGTAAGCCCTTCTTCTGTAAAGAATTCAACGGCTTTTCCTGCACGGCCTCCGGAGCGACAGAAAAATATAATATTCCCGTCAAAATTTTTTATTTCATCTTCGTGGGCTTGTATTTCTCCCAAAGGAATGTTAGTAGCTCCATCAATTTCGCCTTCCATATCTAGTTCCATAGGTTCGCGAACATCTATAAGGAGGTAATTTCCGGCTCGGATTACATCTTCAATTACTTCTTCGTTCATACTTAATTTATTTTGTTTTTTTTTAAAGGAGTAAAAGGTTTTAAACTTTTCATTTTTACTTCCTCATTTGTTAATTTTTTGTTCTGATTCCTTTTATACATAGAAGTTTCCCAATCTCCATACATGGCATTGGGCAATACAATATATTTAGAACCGAAAATTTCAGGATTTTCCACTACTTTTTCTGCGGCTGTTTTACCTTCATTATTGTAATAATAAATATCCGAAAAATCGCTCAAATTATCTCCGAAAAAGAGCACAATATTGTAGTTTTTTGCAATTTCTTGCCTTCTGCTTTCTTTACTCGATTCGTCGGTTTTCAAAATCAAATGCTCATTATCGGCAAAAGGAAAACCTTTGTTTACTAAATTTCTCAAAGTTCCTTCTCTTTCAGATTCCATACGATTGGAGACGTAGAAAATAGAAACACCCTTGTGGTGGGTATAATTTAAAAAATCTATTGCTCCGGCCAAAGGTTCAGCAATTCCCAAACTGGTCCATTTTCCCCAATCTTCTTGGCTAAAAGCCTTTTTATTTACAATCTGAAAAGCTTCGTAGGGAGAATTGTCCAGCACAGTTTCATCAATATCGAGAACGATGGCTTTGGGTTTCGGCGAAGTATCTTGTTTCAAAATATCATCCAATCTTATTTTTGCCAAATAATAAGCTTGCAATGTAAGCGCCTTGAATTCGCCTGCATTTTGAGTCCACGCTGTGGCATTTACCAAATCTCGCGTATTTTCGGCTTGCTGAACGGAACATGATAAAACAGACAATGCAATTCCGCTTATAAAAAGTGCTTTTCTCATATTTGTTTTCTTGAGATTTCTACAAAAGTACGAAAACACTTTATCATAAATGTTAATTTTTCTGGCTAATTTTGCCTTATGAATTTGGCCGAGAAAAATACCCGCATCATTAAGCAAAAAGCAAAAGAATATGGCTTTTTGGGTTGTGGGATTTCGAAAGCAGATTTTTTGGAAGAAGAAGCCAAAGCTTTGGAAAATTATCTAAATAAAAATATGCAGGGAAAAATGCAGTATTTAGAAAATTATTTCGATAAACGCTTGGATCCGCGACTTTTGGTAGAAGGAAGTAAATCGGTGATTTCTTTTACATATAATTATTTTCCGCGTAAAATTTTACATCAGGAAGATAATTTTAAAATCTCCAAATATGCTTATGGAAAGGATTATCATTTCGTTCTGAAAGATATTTTAAAGGATTTTGTACAAGAACTGCAAGATGAAATCGGGGAATTTGGTTTCAGAATATTTACCGATTCTGCGCCGATATTGGAAAAAGCATGGGCTCGAAAATCGGGATTGGGCTGGGTAGGAAAAAATGCGCTTTTACTTACCAAAGGCGAAGGTTCTTTTCACTTTTTAGCCGAAATTATTTGTGATTTAGAATTGGTGGAAGATGCTCCTGTAACCGATCATTGCGGAACTTGCAGAAAATGCATCGATGCTTGTCCCACAGGAGCCATAGAGGAGGAGCGGATAATTAACGGCAGCAAATGCATTTCGTACGCCACCATAGAATTGAAAGACGAAATTCCCGATTCGTTTAAAGGAAAAATGCAAGATTGGATGTTTGGATGCGATATTTGTCAAGATGTTTGTCCTTGGAATCGGTTTTCCAAGCCACATCAACAACCTTTGTTTGATCCCAATCCGGCTTTACAAAACTTTACCAAAAGAGATTGGAAGGAAATTACACAAGAAGTTTTTTCGGAAATATTCAGAAAATCGCCGGTAAAAAGAACCAAATTTAGTGGTTTAAAAAGAAATCTGGATTTTCTTTCGGAATCGGAAAACGATGGATAATTTATATCAAACTTCTTCCGTTTAAATCGGTGGTTAAAACTTCGGACATATAATCGAAAAACGGACGAATGGTCTGAAAATATTCATTTACTTTTACCGCAAAATCGGGAGACAAAACTTCTTTGTCTGTAAATTGGTGTGTAAAAGTCCACGCTTTAAAATTGATTAAATCGATATTCGGCTCGTTTTTATCAAATCCTGACGGCGCCGATTTTAATTGCTCGCCCTGCATTTCTCCCCAATATTTTTTTAGTTTTTTGTCCTTTAAAATATTCCTGATTTCGGAAGCATCGATTTGCCATTCTTTGCGAACACGCTTCAGATCGTCGGGATTGGGATTCCAAAAACCAACCGCAAGAAAAGATTCGTTTTCCGGAGAAAGATGCAAATAATATCCACCGCGCAATTCGGGTTTCTTTCGGGTAAAACTTGCCGCAAAATGCTTTTTATAAGGTGTTTTGTCTTTGGAAAACCGCACATCTCTGTAAATGCGAAAAGCCTTTGTTTTCTGGATTGTATCGTGTGTGTTGAGCAAAGTTTCCACCTGATAATAAAAATCCTTCATTTCCTTTTCAATGGCTTTAAATTCGGCTTTGTGCTCGGTAAACCATTCGCGGTTGTTATTGTTTTTCAATTGTTTTAAGAAGGTAAATGCATCTTTTGGAACGGCCATAAAATGAAGTTTTTTTATCGTTTATAAGTTAAGAATAAAAATTATAATTGATGCGAAATTCTATTTAAAAAAGTAGGAAAAATAATTACTTCTTGTGGAATGAACTGCTCATCGATAATTTGCGCAATATCTCTCATTTCCCGATGGGCAAAATCACTGCGAATTTCTTGATTTTTAAAAATTAAAAGAAGGTTGTAATTTACTCCTTCCTCTATCATTTCGCTTTCTACTTCGCTAAAAATAAATCGATCGATGATTGAAGTTTCTTCCAGCCATTTTGAGAAATTGTTGTCTAAAAAATTTTTCCATTTCGGTAAAGCGTTTTGTTCTACATGAAAGGTAATACTTAAGAGATTCATTTATTAAGATTTTTTATAAAAGTTTAAACAAAGATAGTATCTATGGTGCTAATATTACCCAAAAAAATTGTAAATTAGCAACTTTGTAATAACTATAAGTGGAGAGAGAGTTTTATTTAAAAATAACTCTATTATTAAAAGATTGTATAATATTTAAGAATGAATACAGAAGGAGAAAAGCTAATTCCTATCAACATTGTTGATGAAATGAAATCTTCCTACATCGATTATTCGATGTCGGTTATTGTTTCCCGAGCCCTCCCTGATGTGCGCGATGGTTTAAAACCGGTACACAGAAGAGTACTTTACGGAATGTATGGTTTGGGCGTATTTTCGAACAAGAAACACCTGAAATCTGCCAGAATTGTGGGAGATGTTTTAGGTAAATATCACCCACATGGTGATAGTTCTGTTTACGATACTATGGTGCGTATGGCACAACCTTGGTCTTTAAGGTATCCTTTAATAGACGGACAAGGTAACTTTGGTTCCATGGATGGAGATCCACCTGCAGCCATGCGTTATACCGAAGCAAGGCTTAAAAAAATATCCGACGAAATTCTTTCCGATTTAGACAAAGAAACCGTCGATTTTCAAAATAACTTCGACGATTCCCTTCAGGAACCTACCGTTTTACCTACACGTATTCCCAATTTGTTGGTTAATGGAACTTCCGGTATCGCCGTGGGAATGGCAACCAATATGGCACCTCACAACTTAAGTGAAGCTATTAACGGAACCATTGCCTATATAGACAATAATGAAATAAGCATCGACGAGTTGATGCAACATATAACAGCTCCCGATTTTCCTACCGGAGGTATCATTTATGGATACGAAGGTGTGCGAGATGCATTCCACACAGGAAGAGGTAGAATTGTACTTCGGGCAAAAGTTAATTTTGAACAAATTGGCAACAGAGATGCCATTATTGTTACCGAAGTTCCTTATCAGGTGAACAAGGCAGATATGATTGCAAGAACTGCCGAACTGATAAAAGAAGAAAAAATACCCGGAATTCACGAAATTCGCGACGAGTCGGACAGGCAAGGTTTAAGAATAGTTTATGAACTGAAAACCGATGCAATTCCGAATGTGGTTCTCAATTTACTTTATAAATATACTGCGCTACAAACTTCTTTCAGTGTAAATAATATTGCATTGGTAAAAGGACGCCCACAACAATTGAATCTAAAAGATATGATTCAATATTTTGTGGAGCATAGGGTAGATGTAGTTGTAAGACGCACAAAATACGAACTTAAAAAAGCCCAAGATCGCGCCCATATTTTGGAAGGTTTTATGAAGGTTATTGGCACGCAAGACGATTTAGATAAAGCCATCTCCATTATTCGCCATTCTAAAAACCCTCAAGAGGCCAAAACCAATTTAATTCAAGAATTCGAATTGTCTGAAGTTCAGGCGCAAGCAATTTTGGATCTTCGTTTGGCCCGTCTTACCGGCATGGAATTGGATAAAATTCGCGAAGAGTACGAGGAAATTATGAAATTAATTACTCGCTTGCAAGAAATTTTAGCCACTCCCGCACTTCAATTTGAAATCATTAAAGAAGAACTTTTAGAGGTAAAAGAAAAATACGGAGACGAAAGAAGAAGCGAAATCGATTTTGCCGGCGGCGATATGTGCATTGAAGATTTTATTCCCAACGACCAAATGGTGCTTACCATTTCTCATGCAGGATATATCAAAAGAACCGCTTTGAACGAATATAAAGTTCAATCCAGAGGGGGAGTAGGAAACAGAGGTGCCACCACCCGAAACGAAGATTTCTTGGAATATATTGTAGCAGCTACCAACCACCAATATATGTTGTTCTTTACCGAAAAAGGAAAATGTTATTGGTTGCGCGTGTTCGAAATTCCCGAAGCTTCTAAAACTTCGAAGGGTAGGGCGATTCAAAACCTTATTAACATAGAACCCGACGATAAAATTAAAGCTTACATAAAAACCAATGATTTAAAAGACGCAGATTATGTAAACAAAATGAATGTTGTAATGTACACCAAAAACGGTACGGTTAAGAAAACTTCATTAGAGGCATATTCGCGTCCGCGGGTTAATGGAATTAATGCTATAGATATTCGCGAAGACGACCAACTTTTAGGGGCAAAACTTACAGAAGGGGATTCCCAAATTATGGTGGCTACTAAAAACGGAAAATGTATCCGCTTTGAAGAAGAAAAAGTAAGAGCCGTAGGAAGAAATTCCATCGGTGTAAAAGGAATTACTTTGGAAGAAGGCGATGAAGTGGTAGAAATGATTGTGGTAAACGATGTAGAAAACGAATCTGTATTGGTGGTTTCTGAAAAAGGCTACGGAAAACGAAGCGCTGTGGAAGATTACCGCATAACCAACAGAGGTGGAAAAGGAGTTATTACCCTAAACATTACCGAAAAAACAGGTACCGTTATCGCCATAAAAAGTGTAACCGATGAAAATGATTTAATGATTATTAACAAATCGGGGGTTGCCATTCGTATGAAAGTTTCCGATATGCGGGTAATGGGAAGAAATACCCAAGGAGTTCGCTTAATTAATCTGAAAAATGACGACGAAATAGCCGCAGTAGCCAAAATTGAAGTGGATAAATCTGTGGAAGAAGAGGAAGATTCCGAATCCCCTGAAAACACTTTAAACAACGAAAACCCAAATTCTGAAGAAGAAAACAACGAATAACATAACCCAATAAAATTTAAAATAAATTCATTTTAAAAATAAAATTATGAAAAAGGTCATATTAAGCGTTGCATTGCTATCGGTTTCGCTGGTATTTGCACAGAAAAAAGAGATCAACAATGCTTTAAAAGCCATAGATGGAGGAAACAACGCAGAAGCTTTAGCCCAAATTGAAGCTGCAGATAATGCATTAAACGGAAAAATCTATTTATTAAAACCCTCCGAGCAAGAAGATTATTATTATGCCAAAGGTATTGCCCTTCTTAAATCCGGAAAAACAGCAGAAGGCGCCAGTGTTCTCTCCAAAATAGGAGAAATGAAAAAGGTTTATGAAGGAAGAGACAATGATAAAAACAGGGTTTATTTTATAGGAAAAGAGCAAGCCGACAAAGAGGGAAGTGGTTTAAATTTGAAAGAAACAGCTTATACACCGTCGCATTTAGGCGATATTTCCACAGCTGTAAATCCTATTCTTCAAAAAGCAGGTCAAGAAGCTCAAACTGCTTATAATGATAAAAATTACGAAGTAGCCGCCCAAAAATTCCTTCAAGTAACCAACTTACTAAAAGCCGTTGGACAGCCCGACCAAACTTACGAATATTATGCTGCCATCAGCTATACTTTAGGAAAAAACAATGAAAAAGCTGTAGAAGTTTATCAGGATTTAATCAACAGTGGATATACCGGAGTAAAAACCACTTATTCTGCTCTTAATAAAAAGAGCAACGAAAGGGAAAACTTCAGTGATAAAAACACTTTCGAGTTATTGAAAAAATCCTCAGATTATGCAGATTTTAAAGAAGAAACTTCCAAAAGCGTTGAAAACGAACTTTATCAATCTGCAGCTTCCTTGCTAATAGACAGTGAAAAACCTGCGGAAGCAGTTGAAATTATCGAAAAAGGATTGGTGAAATTCCCAAGCGATTCTCGTTTACAAGATTTAAGAATCCTTGCATATTCCAGATCCGGAGATGATGAAAAATTGGCAAAAAGCGTACAGGATGCCATCGATAAAAACCCGAACGACAAAGCAAATTGGTCCAACTTGGGAGTATTGAAATCTAAAAATTTGGAAACTGCTACCGAAGCCGAAAAAGCCTTTAAAAAAGCATTGGAAATAGATCCCAACTTCAAACCCGCTTTGCAAGGAATTGTTTTCAACTTGTATTTAAATCCCGATAGAGATTCCGAAATGGTAGATCAAATTAACCAAGCTCGACAAGATGGTAACAACGATAAAGCCAACGAATTGCTAACGGAAAGAAAAGGAAAATTCGAATTGGCTTTGCCTTATTTGGAAAAACTTCATCAAGTAGATCCCAGTGATTTTGATGTTGCAAGAACACTTGCCAGCATTTATCACTCATTGGGAATGTTCGATAAAGAAGACCAAATGAAAGATACTTTAAGAAAATTAACCAGTGAAATTGATTCCTAAAGAAAACTTCTAAATATTATGTGTAAAAGCTGTTTCTATTTTGAAGCAGCTTTTTGCTTATCTTACAGCTATATTTTATTATTAAATCTGAGGAATGGGAGATTTATTCTTTTACAATTCAAAATATAATTTAACATAATATAAATTATGGGATTGATTTTAATAAACCAATACATATATTTGTATTTACACAAATCCACTAAAACACACTTTTATGAAAACAAAGTTCCTTAAGCTTTTTTCGCTTTTATTCCTCATGGGTTGCTCAACGAAAAACAATCTTGTTTATGTTAATGAAAAAAAGCCGGATAAAACCACTGTAGAATCAGACGTTTATCAATTCAACAACTATGGGAATATATCTACAAAAAAAACAAATTTAGATGCTCCAAGATTCTATAATATTGAAGAATTTTATTACAATAAAGATCAAAAACTTATATTGAGCAAGTTTTTTCATTTCTTTAAAAAAGAGAAAAAGAAAATTTTATCCTCATTCAAAACCTATGAATACGGCGATGACGGAAAACTTTCGAAAAATATTGTTTACGAAAGCGACAGCTTAATAAGAGTTGTCATATTGCATTCTTACTTGCCCAATAAAGAAATCCAAAGAATATATTCGTATGAAATGCTTCCGACCAAAACCCCAAATATTGAAGAAGCTATTTCGCTAACGGATACCATTTTTTACGACGATAAAAACAGGAAAATAAAGATTGTTTCTTATAACGATTTGTTTAAAGATCCTTCATCCACTCAGTTTTTTAAATATAATGACGATGGCTACACAATTACCCGTAAAACGAAAAATGGAGAAATGGAAACGGAATACAAAAATATCGGAGATAAAATCGACTATTATATTCCATTTAACAAAAAATCTCAAGTGATTATAAAAAAATAAAATTTTTTATTCCAAAAAAACATCGCCGTTTCTTAAAGAAACGGCGATAATTTTTTAATGCATTTTTTATTTTAATTTATGCATCTATCTTGGCATATACCGCATTTTTCTCGATAAATTCCCTTCTTGGCGGAACTTCATCTCCCATCAACATAGAGAAAACCCTGTCGGCTTCCGTAGCATTTTCGATGCTGATTTGTTTCAGTTTTCTATTTTCGGGATTCAGAGTAGTTTCCCACAATTGTTCAGGATTCATTTCTCCCAAACCTTTGTATCGCTGGATATCTACTCCACGACCATCCGGAGCCATTTCTTTGGTCAGTTCTTCTCGTTCCTTTTCATTCCAAGCATATTCCTTTCTGTTTCCTTTTTTCACGAGATAAAGTGGCGGCGCTGCAATATAAACATATCCGTTTTCAATCAATTCCTTCATATATCTGAAGAAAAATGTAAGAATTAGCGTAGCAATATGCGATCCATCCACATCGGCATCCGTCATAATTACAATTTTGTGGTAACGCAATTTCGAAATGTTCAATGCTTTGCTGTCTTCCTCCGTGCCCACACTTACTCCTAAAGCGGTATAAATGTTTTTAATTTCTTCATTTTCATAAACTTTGTGGAGCATGGATTTTTCCACATTCAATATTTTTCCTCTCAAAGGCAATATCGCTTGGAAAACTCTGTCGCGACCTTGCTTTGCTGTACCTCCCGCAGAATCTCCTTCGACCAAGAAAATTTCGGATATTTCGGGATCTTTGGAAGAACAATCGGAAAGTTTTCCGGGCAATCCTGCACCTCCCATAGGAGATTTTCGCTGTACCATTTCGCGCGCTTTTTTGGCAGCTTGTCGCGCTTTGGCAGCCAATACAACTTTCTGAACAATGGTTTTGGCCTCATTGGGATGTTCTTCCAAGAAATTGGAAAGCATCTCTCCCACAATTTTATCTACAGCTCCCGATACTTCGGAGTTTCCTAATTTGGTTTTGGTTTGTCCCTCGAATTGGGGTTCCATCACTTTTACAGAAATAATGGCTGTTAATCCTTCTCTAAAATCGTCTCCGGTAATTTCCACTTTCTCTTTTTGAGGAAGTCCTAAATCATCGGCATATTTCTTTAAAGTTCTGGTTAAAGCTCTACGGAAACCTGTTAAGTGTGTTCCACCTTCGTGGGTGTTGATATTATTTACGTAGGAAAATAAATTCTCACTAAAGGAAGTATTGTAACGCATGGCAACTTCTACCGGAATATTATCGCGATCGCCTTCCATATAGATTACGTTTTCCATGATGGCTTCTCGGTTTTCGTCGATAAATTCTACAAATTCCTTCAACCCTCCTTTAGAGAAAAATACTTCTTTTAAATATTCTCCTTGTTCATTTTTTTGTCTTTCGTCCGTAAGTGTGATGGTAATTCCTCTGTTGAGATATGACAATTCTCTTAAACGGGCAGCAAGCGTTTCATAATTATAAACCAACTCTGTGAAAATGGTTTCGTCCGGTTGAAAAAATTGCTTGGTTCCTTGTTCATTACTTTCGCCGATGGTTTCTACATCGGTAACTGCATGCCCTCTTTCATAGGTTTGTTGATAAATTTTCCCATCTCTATATACGGTAGTAACCATCGTTTGCGCCAGTGCATTAACACACGAAACCCCTACTCCATGCAATCCTCCGGATACCTTATATGAATCTTTATCGAATTTTCCCCCGGCACCGATTTTTGTCATTACCACTTCTAAAGCGGATCTTTGCTCCTTTTCGTGGAAATCCACAGGAATTCCTCGTCCGTTGTCTCTTACTTCAATTCCGTTGTTTTCTTTAATAGTAACTTCTATATGGTCGCAATAACCTGCCATTGCTTCATCTATAGAGTTATCTACCACTTCATATACCAAATGATGAAGTCCTCTGGAGCCTACATCCCCAATGTACATGGAAGGACGTTTGCGAACGTGCTCAATCCCTTCTAGAGACTGAATACTACTCGCTGTGTACTTGTTTTCACTCATTCAATTCAAATTTTATGATTATACAAATATAGTGAATTTTAAAGACTTTTTGGGCATAAAATTAAGAATGAAAATGGCTTAAATAATACCTTTAAATTAGTCTTTCTTATAGGTTTCTTTTGAAAAGTGAAATCAATAAAAAAAACCTCAAATAATTAATTATTTGAGATTTTTTAACAATCGTTTTTAAACGAGTTTTTTATTTTTGAATGGCTCTCGAAATTACAATTTTCTGTACTTCTGAGGTTCCTTCATATATTTGGGTAATTTTGGCATCGCGCATCATGCGTTCTACGTGATATTCCTTTACATAACCGTAACCTCCGTGTATCTGAACTGCTTCTATCGTAGTATCCATAGCCACTTTAGAGGCATAAAGTTTAGCCATTGCTCCACTTTCGGAAATATCTTTACCTTCGTCTTTTTCTGTAGCTGCTTTATGAACCAAAAGTCGAGCTGCGGTAATATTTACATGCATATCTGCTAATTTAAATGCAACCGCTTGGTGATTGATAATTTCTGTGCCGAAAGCTTTTCTTTCCTGTGCATATTTCAATGCGAGTTCATAGGCTCCGGAGGCAATTCCTAAAGCTTGGGAGGCAATTCCTATTCTTCCTCCGTTGAGGACATTCATGGCGAATTTAAATCCAAAACCATCTTCTCCTATCCTATTTTCTTTGGGTACTTTTACATCGGTAAACATTAGGGAATGAGTGTCGCTTCCACGAATACCCAACTTATTTTCTTTTTTGCCAATAACAAAGCCTTCCCAACCTTTTTCCACAATAAAAGCATTAATTCCTTTGTGCCCTTTTTCCGGATGGGTTTGAGCCATAACGATATAATAAGTGGCATTTCCTCCATTGGTAATCCAGTTTTTGGTACCATTTAGCAAATAGTAATCGCCTTTATCTTCGGCTGTAGTACGCTGATGTGTGGCGTCCGAACCGGCTTCAGGCTCAGAAAGACAAAATGCTCCGATAACTTCTCCTTTTGCTAAAGGAACCAGATATTTTTGCTTCTGTTCTTCGTTCGCATATCTCTCCAATCCTGCGCATACCAAAGAATTATTCACCGACATTACCACTGCGGCAGAAGCATCTACCTTTGCAATTTCTTCCATCGCTAAGGTGTAAGAAAGGTTATCCAATCCTGCTCCACCATATTTGGGATCAACGGCCATTCCTAAAAAGCCCATTTCTCCCATTTTTTTCACTTGCTCTGCGGGGAATTCCTGTTTTTCATCTCTTTCGATTACCCCGGGTAAAAGTTCGTTTCTGGCAAAATCTCGAGCCGCTTGCTGTATCATTGCTTGCTCTTCCGATAATTTAAAATCCATAATTTTTTGTATATATTTTTGTAAAAATACAAATTTTTAAAATTTATCAAAAAAAAGCACTTCTTATTTTAATTTAAAAAAGGTATATTTACATTCAACTATTTAATAATAAGGATATGGCGGTTACTAGAACTTTCGATTTTGCACATCAAGCGCTAAAAAATTTTCCAAAAGAGGATGCTTTTGCCACGAAATACAATGATCAGTGGGTGAAAACATCTAATCTTGAATATATTTCGCAAGCAAATAAAATCTCAAGAGGATTATTAAAATTGGGAATTAATCCGGGAGATAAAATTAGTTTAATTAGTCACAATAATCGAACAGAATGGGCGATTATGGACGTGGGATTATCACAAATAGGAGTCATTAGTGTGCCGGTCTATCCCACGATTAGCGAAAGCGATTATGAGTATATTTTCAATGATTCCGAAATTAAATATTGCTTCGTTTCCAACGATGAAATTTATAATAAGGTAAAAAATGTTCAATCCAAAGTTCCAAGCTTAAAAGGCATTTTCACTTTCGAGGAAGTAAAAGGAGCTCCCAATTGGAAGGAAATTTTGGATTTGGGAGAAGATGATGTTACCCAATCCGAAGTGGAAGATCTTTCCAGAGGTGTTCAATCCGATGATATAGCCACATTGATTTATACATCAGGAACTACCGGAAAACCAAAAGGTGTGCAACTTACTCACCGCAATTTAGTGGAAAATGTATTGTATTCCGTCCCCATTTTAAAAGGCTCTAAACTGAAAGTAGGAGAATGTAAAGCTTTAAGTTTCTTGCCTCTTTGCCACGTATTCGAGCGCATGTTGCTTTATTTATATCAAGATCAGGGTTATTCCATTTATTTTGCCGAAAGTGTAGAAAAAGTAGGCGATAATTTAAAAGAAGTAAAACCCCATGTGATGACGGTGGTTCCTCGCGTAATAGAAAAAGTTTACGATAAAATTTATGCCACAGGAACTTCCGCAGGAGGAATTAAAAGTAAAATATTCCTTTGGGCGCTTTCCTTAGTAGAAAACTATAAATTGGGACAAAATCTCGGTTTAAAAGGTTGGATTGCCGATAAATTAGTTTTCAGTAAATGGCGCGAAGGTGTGGGAGGAAACATTATTGTATTGGTTTCCGGTTCCGCTTCCTTATCTGTGCGACTGAACAGGATTTTCAACGCTGCGGGAATTCCCATACTGGAAGGTTATGGACTTACCGAAACTTCCCCTGTAATTTCGGTAAACCGCTTCGATAATTTAAAATTCGGAACTGTGGGAAAACCCATTGGCAACGCAGATGTGAAAATTGCAGAAGATGGAGAAATATTGGTAAAAGGCTCTTCCGTTTTCAGCGGTTATTACAACAATGAAGAAAAAAGCCGAGAAGCCTTTACCGAAGATGGTTACTTTAAAACTGGTGATATTGGCGAATTCGATAAAGACGGTTTTTTAAAAATTACCGATCGCAAAAAAGAAATATTTAAAACTTCCGGAGGAAAATACATCGCGCCTCAAGTAATTGAAAGTTTGGCTACGGCTTCTAAATTTATCCAAAATATTATGGTGGTAGGAGAAGGAGAAAAAATGCCCACAGCTCTCATTCAACCCGATTTTGAATTTATCCGTGCGTGGTCAGAAAGAAAAGGTATAAAAATAGGTCCTGAAAACCAAGATTTATGCGATAATGAAGAAGTGAAAAACCGAATTGCAGAAGAAATTGATGAACTGAATAAAAAACTCGGACATTGGGAACAAATCAAGAGATTTGAGCTAACTCCCGATGTTTGGGGCATAGAAAATGGATTGCTTACCCCAACATTGAAACTTAAACGGAAATTTGTAAAAGAAAAATACCTGAATTTATACAACAAAATGTACGACCATAGATAAAAAATCAATATTTCCATGAATATAGAGGAGTTTCGTAATTTTTGTTTAAATCTAAAAGCCGTTACCGAAGATTTTCCTTTCGGACCCGAGACTTTGGTTTTTAAAGTTGGCGGAAAAATTTTTGCACTTTGTTCTCTCGATTCTTTTTATTTTAAAGTAAATTTAAAACACGATACCGAAAATATTGTCGATTTACGCGAAGAATACGAGGAAATAGAACCCGGCTATCACATGAACAAATACCACTGGAACACTGTAAATTTCAATGGAAAATTATCCGATGATTTTTTGAAGGAATTAATTCTTCACTCCTACCAACAAGTGATAAAAGGTTTAACCAAGAAAAAAAGAAACGAGCTTTCTCTTTAAAATAAAAAAATGTCTATACAACAAAATTACGACCAAATAAAAAAGTCGTTACCCGAGAATGTAGAATTAGTAGCAGTTTCCAAAACACATTCTCCCTCCGAAATTATGGAAGTTTATCAATTGGGACAAAGAGTTTTCGGGGAAAATAAAGTTCAGGAACTAGTAGCCAAACAACCCGAATTGCCCAAAGACATCAAATGGCACCTTATCGGGCATTTGCAAAGAAATAAAGTAAAATATATTGCGGAATTTATAGATACCATAGAAAGTGTAGATTCCCAAAAATTACTATTGGAAATCGACAAAAGAGCCGCCCAGCACAAAAGGAAAATCAACATTTTGCTCCAAATAAAAATTGCGGAAGAAGACAGCAAAACCGGAATGGAAATGGACGAAGCTGTTGCGATTTTAGAGCAATATAAAAACGGAGAATTTCCCAATGTTAAAATTAGCGGTGTAATGGGCATTGCCACTTTTACGGAAGATGAATCTCAAGTGGAAAAAGAATTTTTATACCTGAAAAAATCCTTCGAAACATTATCCGAAATTCATCCCATGACAACCATTTCTATGGGAATGAGCGGAGATTATCCTTTGGCAATAGCGTGTGGCTCCAATTGTGTAAGAATAGGATCTTCCATTTTCGGCGCGCGCGATTACTCAAAAAAGTAAATTCAAAAATGAAAAAGCATTCCCTGTTCAGAAGTTTTGGATATGCCTTGAGAGGGATAAAATTCACCCTAAAAAATGAAAGAAATTTTCAAATCGAATTATTCGCTTTTCTTTTGAATGTTTTGCTTATTTTCTGGTTGCCTTTAAAATCTTGGGAAATTGTTGCTATTCTTGGCGCTTGCTTTCTCGTTCTTGTGGCAGAACTTATAAATACCGCCATAGAAAAACTATGCGATTTTGTGCAGCCAACTTATCACATCAAAATTAAAATGGTAAAAGACATTTCGGCAGGAGCCGTTTTAATAACCGCTTTTATGGCTTTAATTCTAGGAATTATCATTTATTTTCCTCATCTGAAGAGCTGGATTTTTTAGTATAAAAATCGGGAGAAAAAGTTTTCTTGGCCACTTCGTAACCAATGTTAAAAATATCTTCCATGCGGTGCAATTTGGTTTCAAAACTACCATAATGTTCCAATTCATTCAGGGAAATAAGCCAATCGCAGTATTTAAATTTATAGCGTTCTCCCCTGTCAATCAATATATCCAAAGCTCGCTGAGTAACCGACCGAATGGAACTTACTCTCTCCGGAGTTACTTTATTCAGCGGAGATAAATAAACTCCGATAATTTTATCTGCTTTATCCAAAACCAAATCTACCGGAAAATTATCTATCACTCCTCCATCGCAATAAACTTTTCCATTGAGCCGAAAAGGAGTAGCCACCCCCGGAATTGCCGCCGAAGAAATGATGGCATCTACTACTTTGGTTTCTTCATCGAAAACTTCCAAAGTTCCCGAGCATAAATCTGTAGCCGCTAATAAAAGTGGAATTTTGGCGTCTTTTATCTTTAAATCTGCAAAAATGGGATCTAAATAAATCCTGAAAATTTGGGAACTTACAATCCCGGGTTTGTTGAAAACGAAATGCCTCCAATGAAAAAAATTGACGGATTGAAAGAATTTCAAAATCTCTTCGGGTGTTTTTCCAAAAGCAAATAAAGCTCCCGCCAATGCTCCGGCAGAAGTTCCAGAAATCATATTTATCTCAATATTTTGTTCTAATAAAAATTTCAATACGCCGGCATGGGCGATACCTTTTGTACCACCACCGGAAAGTACCAAACCGGTTTTTATATTTTCCATTTTATTGTACCGGATAATTATTAAACCCAAATGATTTAGCTAAAATACGCTAAAGATTGAAAAAGAGCAAAGTATATTATTATCTTTTACTGATAATTTTTCCATTTATTGCTTATATTATGAATTTAATTTTTAATATTTATAAACCTATACACCTGTCAGGTTTCTAAAACCTGACAGGTGTTGAAAGCCCCAATAATAAACTTGCCAAGAAGCTGTTTTGGGAGAATTTTATTCTCGGTTTTTGATTAAACTTTATTATAAATCTCGTAACTTCACATATATTTATACATCTTATAAAAGATTAAAGTTTATAAATTTTGTTTATATCGCTTGTTTGTGGTTGTTTTTTAATTGCTCACAACATGAAAATAAATGTGAGAAACCAAAAAAATTCATTTCCTTTCAATACTTGTTTATAATTCTTTCTATTTCTGAACTATTCAGATAAAGGTAAATATCATCGGATATAAAAGCCGAATTATTCATAAAGTACACTAAAGATAGAAAAAGAGCAAAGTCCTAAAGGACTTTGCTCTACCAAATTAAATAAAGTAATTTTTCTTTTTTGCAAAAGCTCTTTTAATCTAAACTTATATTTCCTTTGGAAATGTTTTCTTGCATATAACTATTGAGTTCAGCTTGAATGCGCTGCTGCTGTTTATCCATCTCCCCCATTCTTTTGGTTATATTTTTATGGCGGCTATAGGTTCTCGTGAGCCCATTATTTGCATCTTCCATTTTAGAATATAGATTGTTCATATTATTAATAATATTGTTGGCATTTTGTGCGATTGATTCACAATTGGATCTGCACATACTATAGTTGGTTTCTACAAGTGCGAGCATTGTCTTTGCGGAATTGTATTGCTTTTCGTATTGTTCTTTTCTGTTAGAATAATCGGCGTTTTCTTTTTCCAGTGATTTTTTTTCATTCAATAAGCTTTCAAGTTCTCTGAATAAATTATCCAGCTGTTTTACGTAATCTTTTCCCAAAGAAGTATTATTTATCAACTGATTGGCAATCTTTGTTCTGGACTCGGCATCAACAGATTTGGACCAAAAATATTTCATAAAATGGGGATAATTAGAGGATTGTGCATTTACTAACCCACTCGATGAATAAAGTACTGTCAGAAAAAACATCATCAATAATTTAAGCAACAAATTAGATTTCATGATTTTATAATTTTTAAATTATACTTCTATTAATAAATGTGCAATTCTGTAAATTGCTTTTTATAAAGCAATACCCTCTTGAGGGTATTTTTTAATTGCGCACAACATGAAAATAAATGTGAAAAACTCTTTTAATCTAGGCTTATATTTCCTTTGGAAATGTTTTCTCGGATGTAATTGTTGAGTTCTGATTTAATACTATGCTGCTGTTTATCTATCTCTCGCATTCTTCTGGCTATATTCTCAACTCGGTTGTAGGTTCGCGAGAGTCCATTATTTGCATTATCTATTTTAGAAGCTATATTGTTCATATTATTAATAATATTGTTGGCATTCTGAGCGATTGAACCACAATTGGATCTGCACATACTATAATTGGCTTCTACAAGCGCTAGCATTGTCTTTGCGGAATTGTATTGTTTTTCGTATTGCTCTATTCTGTTAGAATAATTAGTATTTTCTCTTTCCTGCGATTTTTTTTCACTCAACAAACTTTCAAATTCTCTATATAAATTATCCAGCCGCTTTACGTAATCTTTTCCCAAAGAAGTATTATTTATCAATTGATTAGCAAGCTCCTTTGTGCTTTCGGAATCAGCAGATTTGGACCAAAAATATTTCATAAAATGGGGATAATTAGAGGATTGTGCATTTACTAACCCACTCGATGAATAAAGTATCATCATAAAAAACATCATCAATAATTTAAGCGACAAATTAGGTTTCATAATTTTATAATTTTTTAAATTAAACTTCTATTAATAAATGTGCAATTTTGTAAATTGCTTTTTATAAAGCAATACCCTCTTGAGGGTATTTTTTAATTACGCACAACATGAAAATAAGTGTTAAGAAGCCAAAAAAGACCGACAAAAAAATTGTCGGCCCTTTTTTATAATTTAAATTAAAATATCCTAATCTAAATATGGATTACCTCGCCATAAGCATCGGCTACGGCTTCCATTACTGCTTCGGACAAAGTAGGATGCGGATGTACGGTTTTCAATATTTCATGTCCTGTGGTCTCCAATTTACGGGCGGCCACAGCTTCGGCAATCATGTCGGTAACACCGGCACCTACCATGTGGCAACCTAACCATTCTCCATATTTGGCATCAAAAATTACTTTTATAAAACCATCTGTATCTCCGTTGGCGGTTGCTTTTCCATTAGCTGAAAAAGGAAACTTACCTACTTTTATTTCGTAACCTGCTTCTTTTGCTTTTTTCTCGGTATATCCTACGGAAGCAATTTCGGGAAGACAGTAAGTACAGCCGGGAATATTATTGTAATCAATGGCTTCTACTTCCAAACCTTTTATTTTTTCCACGCAAGTAATTCCTTCTGCAGAAGCCACGTGCGCCAAAGCTTGAGTAGGAATAATATCTCCTATGGCATAATATCCCGGAACATTGGTTTGGTACCATTCATTTACCACAACTTTCCCTCTTTCGGTTTTTATTCCCACTTCTTCCAAACCTATATTTTCGATGTTGGACTGAATTCCTACCGCCGAAAGTAAAATGTCGGCTTCCAAAGTTTGCTCTCCTTTAGAAGTTTTCACTTGAGCTTTTACGCCTTCGCCGGAAACATCTATACTTTCTACCGAAGAATTGGTCATTACTTTTATCCCTGCTTTTTTAAACGATTTTTCCAATTGCTTAGAAACATCCTCGTCTTCCACAGGTACAATATTGGGTAGATATTCCACAACCGTAACTTGGGTTCCCATGCTGGAATAGAAATAAGCAAATTCCACGCCTATCGCTCCGGAACCAACAATAATCATCGATTTGGGAAGTTCGGGAAGCATTAAAGCTTGTCTGTAACCGATTACTTTTTTACCATCTTGGGGAAGATTGGGCAATTCTCTGGAACGCGCGCCGGTAGCAAGAATGATATGCTTGGCTTCATACGTTTTTTTATTTCCTTCGCTATCGGTAACTTCTACTTTTTTCCCGGGAAGTGCTTTTCCGGTACCTGAAATTACATCGATTTTATTTTTTTTCATTAAAAACTCGACACCATTGCTCATTTTATTGGCAACATTTCGGCTTCTTTGGATTACGTTTTCCAACTCGAAACTTGGGTTTTCCACTTTATTTAGACCGTATTGATCGGCATGTTGCAAATACTTAAAAACCTGTGCGGATTTTAGAAGTGCTTTGGTGGGAATACACCCCCAATTGAGGCAAATACCACCCAAATTTTCTCTTTCTATAATAGCCGTTTTAAAGCCCAACTGAGAAGCTCTAATGGCCGTTACGTATCCTCCGGGACCGCTACCTAAAACAATAATATCATAAGTCATTCCAAAAAAATTTTAATGCAAATTTAATAAAAAAGAATGAGAAAATTGAAAGATATTCCCAAGCAGAAAACCGAGCTGAATTACGCTTTTATGCTTTGTTTTTCGATTAAAATTAATATCATGAAATTATACAGATTTTTAATTTTCCTACTTTTATGATTATCATAAATTCCAAAATCACTATCTTCAACCTTTGAAAAATAAATTTTATGAAAAAAATAATCCTAAGCGCTTTGGTGGCAGGCGCCCTACTTTCGTGCGACCAAAACAAGAATAAAACCACGGACAATTCGGAAGATAATTTCGAATATCAAGTCGATAGATTTGCAGATGTTCAGGTTTTAAGATATAAAATCAACGATTTTGATAAGCTTACTTTAAACCAGAAAAAACTGGCTTATTATCTTACCCAGGCAGGATTAAGCGGTCGCGACATTGTGTACGATCAGAATTACAAATACAATTTGGAAATTCGCCAAGCCATCGACAATATCGTGAGAAATTATAAAGGCGATAAAAACAGTGAAGATTGGAAAAACTTCTTGGTTTATGCCAAAGAAATGTGGTTTGCAAATGGAATTCACCACCATTATTCCATGGATAAATTTAAACCCAATTTCAGCCAGGAATATTTTTCGCAACTTTTACAAGAAACCAATTCTACTTTAAGCGCCGAAGCTACGGAAGCTATTTTCAATCCAAATATAGATGCCAAAAGAGTAAACCTCGACGCTTCTAAAGGATTGATACAAGGAAGTGCCAACAACTTTTATGGCGCTGGAATTACCGATGATATGGTAGATGATTTTTATAAAAAAATAGCCGATCCGAATAACTCCCGCCCTGTTTCCTACGGTTTAAATTCTAAAATGGTTTTAAACAACCAAGGACAACTGGAAGAATTGCCTTGGAAAGTAGGCGGAATGTACGGTCCGGCATTGGAAAAAGTAGTTTATTGGCTGGAAAAAGCCGTTACCGTAGCAGAAAACGAACCTCAGAAAAAAGCTTTACAACTTTTGATAAAATACTATAAAAGCGGAGATTTAAAAGACTGGGACGATTACAGCATCGCGTGGACAAAAGCTACCGAAGGCGACATCGATTACATCAATGGTTTTATAGAAGTATATGGCGATGCAAAAGGATATCGTGCAAACTTTGAAAGCGTAGTTCAGATGAACGATTTCGAAGCTTCCAAAAGAATGAAAGTTTTAACCGACAATGCACAATGGTTCGAGGATAATTCGCCCATTATGGATGCCCACAAAAAGAAAAAAGTAACCGGAGTAAGTTATAAAGTGGTAGAAGTGATTGGAGAATCCGGAGATGCTTCCCCTTCTACTCCTATCGGAATTAATTTACCCAATTCCGATTGGATTCGTGCCGAATACGGATCTAAATCTGTAAGTTTAGGAAACATTATCGATGCCTACGATAAAGCTTCCGGCGGTTCTATTATCGATGCTTTTGCTTACGACGATGCAGAAAAAGAAAGAGATAAAAAATACGGAACGCTTGGAGATAATTTACACACCGCACTTCACGAAGTTATCGGACACGCCAGCGGACAACTAAATCCCGGAGTAGGAACGCCAAAAGAAACTTTAAAAAGCTATGCCAGCGCTTTGGAAGAAGCTCGTGCGGATTTGGTGGGACTTTACTTTTTAATGGATCAAAAACTTATCGATTTAGGTTTAATGGAAACTTTAGATGTGGGAAAAGCCGAATACGACAATTATATCCGAAATGGTTTAATGATTCAATTGAGAAGAATAAACCCCGGTCAAAATCTTGAAGAATCTCACATGAGAAACCGACAACTCGTAGCCAAATGGGCTTATGAGAAAGGTAAAAAAGACAATGTAATCGAAAAAATAGAACGCGGCGGGAAAACCTATTTTAAAATAAACGATTACAATAAATTGAGAAATCTCTTTGGCGAATTATTAAGAGAAATCCAACGAATAAAATCGGAAGGAGATTACGAAGCAGGAAAAAATCTTATCGAAAACTATGGTGTAAAAGTAGATCCTCAGATTCACGAAGAAGTTTTAGAGCGATTTAAACCTTTAGATTTAGCCCCATACAGCGGATTTGTAAATCCTGTTCTGAAACCTGTAACCGACAAAGACGGAAATATTACCGATGTAAAAGTGGAATATCCTTCCGATTTTGTAGAACAAATGTTGAACTACGACAAAGAGTACAATTATCTGAAGCCTTAAAATTCAGAATTACTTAAACAAAAATCCGAAACAATTTTGTTTCGGATTTTTTTATCGATATCGATTTTTTTTAATCCCTTAAAGATTTCAGTGCTCTACTCCATTTTTTAAGTTCTTCCAACATTTTATCCGCTGCCCGATGAATTCTGTCATCGGAGATAAATTTTCCTTCTTCGTTAATTTTTTCTGCAAAAAACGGAAGAGCTACTTGTTCTACAATCGGCATCATTCCTAAAGAAGTAAGCACTTGCTTTAGCATTTGAGTAGAGCGCAAACCTCCGGAAATCCCACCATAACTTACAAGCGCAACAGGTTTATATTTCCATTCTTTGTGTAAATAATCAAGGGCGTTTTTAATGGGCGCAGGATAACCAAAATTGTATTCACCTAAAACAATAATAAAAGCATCGGCACTTGCAATGGTTTTGCTCCATTCTTTAGTATGTTGATGAACATATTCCCCTAAAGAAGGATGATTGGGTTCGTCCATAAAAGGTAAATTTATCTCCGCCAAATCTAAAAGTTGCACTTCAAAATCTTTGTCGTTTTGCACATATTCCGTTATCCAGTTAGCAACGAATATTCCTTTTCTCCCTTCGCGAGTGGTAGAGGTTATTATTTTCAGTTGAATCATAAGAAGTTTTTAAATTTATTTAAAGTGCAAATTTAAATTTTATAAAAACAAAATGATACAAAAACAGCACAAACCAAAAAATTCGTGCTGTAAAATCTTTTAAAAAATTTCTTCGGAAAAATTAAGGTTTCTCCACCGTTTGGATAGAATCTACACTATTTCCCATTTGTTTCAATTCGTCCAGTGAAATTCCTTCAATTCCTCTTTCCTCTTTGGCTCGCGGACCACATAAACTGCATAGTTTAGCAATGTGTCTTTCTTGCCAAGCTCCTTCTACCGTAGTTGTGGTAACACCTTCCCTGCCCTTAATGTAGGGACAATCTTCAAACAAATGATAAACAATACCGGTTTTTGCCAAGAAAACTTCATCTTTATTGTTGTTCAATTGCTTTACCACATTGGTTTGTTCATTGATTTCTTTGGTGTATTTTTCTTGAGAAGCTGGATTAAATTCATAACCAAAAATTCCGGCAATCAATAATGCTACAATAGCTACTACGCCGGCAACGCCTTTGGTTTTTCCGCTGGCTTTTTTATCGGTAAAAATAAATATCACCAAAGGCAAAAAAGCAATTACCGCCATAATCACCCCCAATTGATTTTGAATAAAAAAACGCGCTTTGTCTTTTTCCGATGCGGGATCCAATCGGTTGGCTTTTTTCCATAAATAAGATCCTAAAATGGAAAGCAGCAATATCACGACCAACGCAACGATTAACCAAGTTAAAGTTTCATCGTGAATTAATTTCAAAATGGCAAAAACTTCGCCTGCAATAGCTAAAATCCAAGCCAAAAAGGCAAATAACCGCAATTGTTTTGCTTTTCCTTTGGCTTCGGGAGTGGCAACAAATATTTTTTCTTCGGACATGATTATTAATTTTAATTGTTTTCTAATTTTATTTTACACAGTTTATTGTTCAATTATAACAAATATAATGATTTTAATAATTCGTTTTATCATTATCATACTTATTATTTTTTTTTAAAACAGAAAATAATTTTTAAAATTTAAAATGTTTTACCAGTAAATATCAGCATATTTTAATTAAAAACTTACCCGTAGTGCATTATAAAAAAAGTTGCTCAAACTACTAAAAATCAGTATATTGTATTGAGTTTCAAGAAAATACAATTATGAGCAACTTTGAGGCAAGTTATAAAATAATTCTGAAAGAATTACGA
>Ga0206106_100436_pt1 | contig 33827 bp, 32 predicted proteins | sample 1B1ome_FD_148677 | JGI IMG/M metagenome (GOLD analysis project Ga0206106, IMG submission 148677) | Enriched microbial communities from leaf-cutter ant dump, University of Wisconsin, Madison, United States - 1B110A | ecosystem: Environmental > Terrestrial > Nest > Insects nest > Nest dump | place... | reverse complement strand
ACATTCCAAAACGAAAGCCAATCATCCGCAGACCAACGGTATTTGCGAACGCTTTCACAAAACCATCTTGCAGGAGTTCTACCAGGTGGCATTCCGGCGCAAGATTTACCAGTCCATTGAAGAGTTACAACACGATCTGGATGATTGGATGGCGTACTACAACAGTGTGCAGACTCACCAGGGAAAAATGTGCTGTGGACGCACCCCGATGCAAACTTTAATTGATGCAAAGAAGATATGGGACGATAAAATTACCGAATTGAATAACTGAATCTGATCTAACAGGCACTCGTCAAATCGGGTAACTGTCAGACCAGATCTCAACTACTACAAATTATTCCAATCAATCTTCCTGATGCTCGCAAGTTGAGCAATTCAATACATCCTTCTTTATCCGTGCATCATTCCTGCAGCTGAATTTCGTCACGTACGGCAAGCCTCGTTGACTGTTTCCTGGTCTGTATGTTTTACTCTTCGCCAGCATTTTTGTGAGTAACCACAGGATCCTGTTCCGGTTCTGACGGCTGGGGTAGGTTTTCGGGCGGATGCAGCGGAGGGACATCGTGATTATTTTCCGTGCGATCGCGGTAAAGTGCAGCGCGGCCCAGTAGTATCAGTGTGATTGGTGTAGTTGCCATCACGAATATACCAATCAGCAGTTGATGCAGAACGAGCTGTGATTCCACGACACTGAAGTAAATCACCGAAGCGAGAGCGATACCGGCTGTTCCCCAACTTGTTCCGAGTGTCGGTGCGTGAATACGGTCGTAGAAGCTGCGTAAACGATAAAGCCCCAATGAACCGATCAGCGTCAATCCAGCGCCAATCAACAGAAAAAGGGTAATGAGCAATGTGGCCCATATCGGCAGGTCGGTAGCATGATTCATTCGATTACCTCTCCTCGCATCAGAAATTTGGCCAGTGCCACGGTTGCCACGAAACCCAATGCACCAATGATCAGGGAAATTTCAAAATACAGTGAATTACCGGTGCGTATGCCGAAAACGAGCATCAGCAGCATCGAGTTATTATAGAGTGTATCCAGCCCCAGTACCCTGTCCTGAGCACGCGGCCCGTTGATCATACGGACCAGTGCCAGTACCATGGCAATTCCCAGAGCAATTTGTGCCGTGGTAACGGCCCAGAAAAGAATAGTGGCACTCATTCAAATATCTCCCGTAACAGGTATTCATAGCGATTCTTGATCAGATTTAACCACGTGATCTCGTCGACCAGATCAAAAACATGCAGTATCAGGATATTACGTGCAGAGTTGTAGTCGATCCATGCCGTGCCAGGGGTACCCGTTATGATGATGGCCAGAATGGCCAGTCCCATAGGGTCGCGCAGATCGAGCGGGATGGTCATGAAACTGGATTTTCCGGTTTTTCTGCCTCCATGCAGAATGATTCCGGCCACGGCGATGTTGGAACGCACGATATCGTAAAATACGATGGCAAAGAGCTTGGGCAGTAAATCCCAGCGCCGGATTCGTGGTTTTGCCGGGTGCAGTGCAGCCAGTCCCCATGTAGCCACAATCGCGGTGAGGGTACCAAGCAGAAACTGGCCGACTGAGAAACCGGCCAGCATCAGCCATGTGATGATCAGTAAAATAGTTAGCAACGGGTATGGGAACAATCTGTTCATTCTGTCGTTTCCAGCGACTGTGGTGGTGTCTTCATGACATCTTCAATGTATGGTTGTGGTGCGTGCAGGCTGTTTGCGGTTGCTTCCATGAAATGCATCACCGGTCCTGCCTGTATGGTCAGTACGAGCGTCATGCAAAGCAAGGCAGCAATCGGCACGATTTCGATCAGCAGTACCCGTGGAAGTACCGTATCTACTGGAGGTGCCCAGAAAGTGCGTATGCCGGAACGGCTCATGGCGATCAGGGTAGCCAGTCCGGAAAAAATGAGCAGGGCCAGGAACCACCAGAGAGTGACGGGAATGATGTGCATTTGCCCTGATTCGCCAGGACTGAACAGGGCGTTGAGGATGACAAATTTGGCAATGAAACCCGAAAGGGGCGGCAAACCGGCCAGCAGAATAGTGCAAGCGGCAAAGCATGTGCCCAGCACGGCAATCGTTCTTGGGATGGCTACCCCGATGATTTCCTCGTTTTCCGTTTCTTCATCGTCATAACCGAATGCTTCCATGGTAACGGCCAGAACGCTTGCTGCCATATTCTGCCCTCTCTCAATCAGTTCAATGAGCATGAATAGTGCGCTGATCGCCAGTGTGGAGCTGGCAAGATAAAACAGGGCGCCAGCGGTTACTTCGGTTTGTACCAGACCAATGCTTGCCAACAGTGTGCCGGATGAAATCAGCACCGAGAAACCGGCAAACCGCCCGGGTGTCTGTGAAGCAAGCACCCCGACAGTACCAAAGCCGATCGTTGCCAGACCGCCATAAAGCAGTATCTGTACTCCCATACTTTCCGGAAAACCGGGGTCACTCCCGAAAAAAAGCAGTGACAGACGCAGCAGCACATAAATGCCGATTTTGCTCATGATGGCAAAAATAGCTGCTGATGGCGCTGGTGCTGCAGCATAGGTCGTGGGCAGCCAGAAATTCAATGGCCACATGCCTGCCTTGATGAGAAAAGCTACACTCAGAATGGCTGCGCCGGATTCCAGCATTGTGCGGTTTGCCTCGTTGATTTGCGGGATGCGGATGGCCAGATCGGCCATGTTGAGCGTGCCGGTAACACTGTAAATCAGAGCTACTCCGATCAGAAACAGCAGTGAAGCGACAAGGTTGATGGCGATGTAGTGTAACCCTGCCTTCACCTGCAATAACCCTGATCCGTGTAATACCAAGCCGTAGGATGCGGCCAGCATGACTTCAAAGAATACGAAGAGATTGAACAAATCTCCAGTCAGAAATGCGCCATTCAACCCCATCAGCAGCAACAGAAACAGGGTATGAAAATGGACACCAACCTTGTGCCAGCGCCCGAGTGAAAATATCAGGGAAGGTAGAGCGAGCATCGCGGTCAGAACCAGCATCATCGATGACAGGCGATCCAGCACCAGGTTGATAGCAAATGGGGGTGGCCAGTTACCCAGCAGGTAAACCACAATCCTGTCTTCATTCGCACTGTTATCTGTATGCACAATGCACAGAAGCAGAATCGATATCACCAGCAATATAACAGTGGATAGAACAGATACGAAGGCTTTCACGTGCCGTGCACGATCATCGAGAAAAAGCAGCAACACTCCGGTGATGAATGGAATCAGAATCGGTGCAATGACAAAGTGTTCCGGAGACAAATTCATCGGTCGGGCTCCTTACCATCAACATGATCGGTGCCCGTCAGACCGCGTGAAGCAAGCAGGACGACCAGAAAGAGTGCCGTTGTGGCAAAACCGATGACGATGGCTGTCAGTACCAGTGCCTGAGGTATCGGATCGGCAAACATCGTTGGATCAACTTGAGCGCCTGCCTGCGTGACCGGCGGTTTATTTATTACCAGCCGTCCCATGCTGAAAATGAACAGGTTGACGGCATAAGAAACCAATCCCAGCCCAATGATGACCTGATAAGTGCGAGGACGCAGCAGCAGCCAGACACCCGATCCAACCAGTATGCCGATACCGAGAGACAGAATCAGTTCCATCAATTTTCCTCCCCGGTTTTTTCAGTATCGACGGAGCGCGTGCGATAGCTGCGGAGGGACTGATGGGCTATTGCAATCAGCATCAGTGCGGTTGCACCGACAACCAGTAACAGGACACCCAGATCAAAGAACAGTGCTGTGGCGGCAGGTAATTCTCCGATCAGTGGTATTTCCAGATGATCAAAATGAGAGGTCAGGAAGGGGAATCCAAACAGCCACGATCCCATCCCGGTCAGCACCGCCAGCAGTAAACCAGAGCCAATCCAGCGAACCGGCCGGATATAGAGACGATCTTCCACCCAACGGGTTCCACTGGCGAGGTACTGTAACAGGATGCCGATAGCCAGTGTAATACCGGCGGCAAACCCACCGCCTGGCAGATCGTGGCCGCGCAGAAAAAAATAAACCGCCAGCAGAATGATGAACGGGAACATCCACTGCATGACGACTGAAGGAACCATCAGATAGTCATGCATGGTTTCTCCGATACTGCGTTCAGGATGATTGTCATCAAAAGCATTCTGCCTGCGCTGCTGCTCGGGAATATCGATACTGTCCGATGCAGGCCGGAAACGCCGCAGCAATGCATAAACGGTGAGTGCCACGATGCCCAGTACGGTGATTTCACCGAAGGTATCAAAACCACGAAAATCGACCAGGATGACATTGACGACATTGTTACCCCCTCCTTCCGAATGGGCTCGCTCCAGAAAAAATCGGGCGATCGAATCGGATAATGGTGCATTGGTCATTGCTTTATAGGCTATCAGCGCCATTCCTCCCCCACAGCCGACGGCCAGCATCAAATCACGGAATCTGCGTGTCCAGGCAACCGGTGTCAAAGCATTGTCGATTTGTTCTACTCTTTTCGGCAGCCAGCGCAGACCCAGCAGGATCAGAACAGTGGTGACGATTTCTACCAGTAACTGGGTCACCGCCAGATCGGGTGCGGAAAACCAGACAAAGGTGATACAGGTGATGAGACCTGCTCCTCCCATCAGAATCAGTGCAGCCAGACGATGATATTTGGCCTGATAAGCAGCACCAAGTGCACAGGTGGCGCCGATTCCCCAGAGTATTGCAAAAACAGGATCGATTCCAGTCAGTATCGGTGAACTGAAATCGGTGCCTGCTCCAAGGAACGGCCAACCGCCGGCAATCAGGGCAATCAGCATGACCAGAAACAGTTGCGGCTGGAGACGATGTGTACCAAAAAACTCTTCCAGCCAGCGTGCCCATCGCCACGAGAGCGTAACCAGCATCCTGTCAAAAATATGTTGACCTTTGAGATGACTCAGACCAGGCGGACCATCTTCGCATCGGGCAAGATAATTTTTCAGGGCCAGATAGAGTAATACCCCGCCGATGAGTGCCGTCACGCTCATGATCAGTGGAGTATTGATACCGTGCCATATGGCCAGACTGTACTGCGGGGTATGTTCACCCAGTACCGAGATTACGGCAGTATGCAGATAAGGACCGACGGTCATACCCGGAATAATGCCGACAATGAGACAGGCCAGCACCAGAAACTCGACTGGCAATCGCATCCAGTGTGGAGGTTCATGTGGCTCGCGCGGAAGTTCCAGTGCTTTCTCACCGAAAAAGACGGTATGGATGAAACGTACAGAATAGGTCACTGCAAAGGCACCTGCAATCGTTGCGACATAGGGAAGCATGCCATCCAGTACCGAGCCGGAATGTTGTCCAAGTGTTTCGGCAAAAAACATTTCTTTCGAAAGAAATCCGTTGAGGAGCGGTACACCTGCCATGGCGGCACTGGCCACCATGGCGAGCGTGGCTGTGATCGGCATGTAGCTGAACAATCCGCTCAGTTTGCGCATATCACGTGTTCCGGCTTCATGATCGATGATGCCGGCAGCCATGAACAGGGATGCCTTGAAAGTAGCGTGGTTCATCATGTGAAAAATTGCTGCTACAGCAGCCAGCGGACTGCCGAGGCTCAGTAGCGTGGTAATCAGGCCGAGATGGCTGATGGTCGAATAGGCGAGTAATCCCTTGAGATCCTGCTGGAAGATGGCGAAGTAAGCGCTGAGCAGCAGCGTACTCATGCCAGCCAGCCCAAGTATGAAAAACCATTCATCAGTACCAGACAATACCGGCCACAGCCGGGTGAGCAGAAACACACCTGCTTTTACCATTGTGGCTGAATGCAGATAGGCAGATACCGGTGTGGGTGCAGTCATGGCGTTGGGCAGCCAGAAATGGAACGGGAACTGCGCACTTTTGGTCAATGCCCCCAGCAGGATGAGTACCAGTGTAGGAACATATAGCTCATGTTCCCGGATTCTGTCACCTGCTGCCAGAACGTTGTCGAGGTCATAGCTGCCGACGATGTAGCCGACGAGAATCAGCCCGACAAGCAGGCAAAGTCCACCGGCTCCGGTGATGATCAGCGACATTCGGGCTCCTTCGCGTGCCGCCGCATTGTGATGCCAGTAGCCAATCAGCAGGAATGAAAAGATACTGGTGAGTTCCCAGAAAATAGCCAGCAGAATCAGATTCCCCGCGATGACCATACCCTGCATGGCACCGGCGAAAGCCAGCAGAAAGGAGAAAAAGCGCGGAACCGGATCTTTGGGAGACATGTAGTAACGTGCATAAAGCACCACTAGAAACCCGATGCCGGTAATCAGCATTGAGAACATCCACGCAAAACCATCCATCCTGAGTGTAAAGTTCAGACCAGATCCGGGCAGCCATTCAATTCCGTTACGAAGGGCTTCTCCCTCGGAGATGAATGGATAAAGGCAGGCAGCGGTGATAAATGCCGTGATCATTACGCTACCCGCCAGCCACGCTTCCGTATTACGGGCATTGGCTGGCAGTATTGCAGCCAGTGCACTGCCGGCGAAAGGTAACGCTATCAGAAAATACAGGAGATTTTCGCTGTTCATCCTTAGAAAAACTATGTAAATGGTATTGCCGGAGATGCCGGCAGAATTAAATCAGATGATCGGCACTAGGTGATTGCACCGGGCCGATATCCAACAGGACAACAGTTCGCAGCTGCCGGGGATGGCATTAGGCATAATACCCTGGAGATCCGTTGATCCCAATTCGGGTACAGGTTCCATGATGAGCTGCAAATTGCTGGAAATTATACTGTCGATAATCAGGCGATACCCGCCTGATTAAAAATGATTTCCTGGCCTGATTTTATTTTTGTCCAGTCAGTCTGATAATAGTAACAAATCTCAAATGCTGCTGCACGGGCGAAAAAGACCTCATATCAGTCGGAATAGCCTGCCTGATCTGGTTTGGGCTCAGAATTACGATGCAGTCATTCGTGGCGCAGGGCTTCCACCGGTTTGAGTGCAGCAGCTTTCCGGGCAGGGTACAGGCCAAAGAAAATACCAATGATGGAGGAAAAAGAGAATGCCAGGGCGATCATCCCCAATGTGATCACAATTTCGAGTTCGGCAATTCGGCTGGCCAGCCAGGCTCCCCCGATTCCCAGAGCGATGCCAGTGAGTCCACCCAGGATACAGATCATCAGCGATTCCAGCAGGAACTGGGTGAGAATCATTCGCTGATTTGCACCGATTGCCATGTGGATGCCAATTTCACGGGTACGCTCCGTGACGGATACCAGCATGATATTCATGATGCCGATGCCTCCCACCAGGAGAGAAACCGACGCAACCGCGCCCAGCATCCATGCCATGACCCTAGCGGTGTTGCTTGCCACAGAGGCAAGTGCAGTCAGATTGCGAACGGTGAAATCGTTTTCCATGTGAGCACTGATGCGGTGGCGCTGGCGCAGCAGTCGGGTGATTTCTGCTTCGGCGGCTTCCATGCTGTCTGCTGTTTTTACCCGAACCGTCATGTGATTGATCGATCCCGGGAACTGGTTGCCGATTATCTGCCGTTGTGCAGTTGTGAGCGGAATGAATACGTTATCATCCTGGTCACGTCCTGACAGGCTTTGGCCCTTGGTGGCCAGAATGCCGGTAATCGTGAATGGCCGGTTGGCAATCCGAACGATCTTTCCTACCGGATCTTCGCTCCCGAACAGGTTGTTTGCCGTGATCTGGCCGAGCATGGCCACGCGGGTGCCGGAGCGTAAATCCCCTTCGGTAAAGATCTCCCCATCTGCCATTTCCCAGTTGTTGACGGAGAAGTAGTCCGGAGTGACACCGTGTCAGCACGGTGCTCCAGTTGTTTGCACCATAGTTGAGCTGTGCAGTACCTGAAATCACCGGTGCGGTTGCATTGATCATGGGCAGTTCTGCAATCGCGTGCGCATCCTGTACGGTCAGGGTTTTGACGCTACCACTGCCCCAGCGCAGCCCGCCAGATGAAGTTGCGCCGGGCATGACGATCAGCAGATGGCTGCCCATTGAGGCAATGGCGCTGTTGATACTGGTTTGTGCACCCTGTCCGATAGATAGCATCAGTACCACTGCAGCCACGTCGATGATCATGCCGAGCATGGTGAGCGCAGTTCGCAGGCGGTTGGTTTGCAATGCCCGCATGGCTTCACCGATGATGGTCAGTAAATTCATGATTTGGAAAGAGGAATAACCGGTTTGTCTATCGGCCTGTCTTCAATGATTCGCCCGTCCTTGAGCCGGATCAGGCGGTCATCCCGGGCAGCAGTGTACCTTCTTCATTGATGACAGTTGCGATGACGTTGTATGTCACCACGTTTTCCTGAACCGTAGGGTTGAGGCGTATCTGCTTGACGATGGCAGAGAATTCGCGATCCTGAAATGCATCTACGGTGAATACCATCGTCTGGCCGGTATGGATCTGACCGATATCCGCTTCTGCCACACTGATGTTGATTTGCATCTGTTCAGATCACGTGCGACTTGAAACAGAGTGGGTGTCTGGAAATTGGCGGCAACGGTCTGCCCGATATTGACGTTCCGGGCGACGACGACACCGGAAATGGGTGAGCGGATGATACTGTAATCCAGATTGGCCCGATCACGTGCAACTTGTGCCTGACTGACTGTGACCTGTGCCCGTGCGGAATCAAGCAGCTCTCCGACTTCATCCATGGCTTCTTTCGAGAGGAAGCCTTTTTCGATCAAGTTACGGCTGCGGTTGGCCTTATTGATGGCGACCGATAAGGCAGTCTGTGCACTTTTCAGGCTGGCATCGGATTGCCGCAGTTGCGCATTGAGTAAAGCCGGATCGAGTTTTGCCAGGATCTGGCCGATTTTTACCTGATCATTGAAATCGGTGAACAGCTCGATCACCCTGCCGGAGATCTGTGTACCGATATCGACCAGCTCCAGCGGTGTAAGCGTGCCATTGGCGGATATCGTGCGCACGATATCTCCGCGGTCGGTAGCCCGGGTTTTATACCGTATTTTTCCGGATTCTCCCTGCAGTGAAAAATAGCCGTAAATTGCACTCGTGAACAGGATAATCAGGAAAAGAACGATTCTTCTGCGTGAGCTGAACATGAAAACAATACCTTTATCGAATGGGGTGTATCGGGCCGCTGGATTTTTAGCAGAAGAAATGACTGAATGGAATCTATTTTTTTTCTTTCTCTGCAGCCACGAATTCCTTGATCTGTCGCAGACGTGCTTCCACGCTGGATAACTGGTAGAAATTATCATGTTTGTGGCGCAAAGCAATCTGGAGCTGTTCTATTGCTGCTCGCAGATTGCCCTCACGGATCAGCGCCTCGGCTTCCGCCTGATGTTGCAGCAAGGCATTCCCCAGTGCAGCATGACACTGGGCCGTAAGCCGGTAGAGCCGGATATCGTCATGGATGAACTGAGACTGGCTGTTGATGAAATCCAGCGCAGCTTGTGAATCCTTGTGTTGCAACAGCGCTTCGGCATAACCGTAAACCAAAGCGCGATAATGCGGGAAGGATTGCAATGCGGATTGATATAGCCGGAAAGCGTCATCAGTCTGTCCGCTGGCAAATTTGACGCGTGCTGCAAGCGTCTCGATCATGGCAGCGGATTGCAGATAATCACCCTCCACCTGAATAGATTTTCCCAGACGATGATTCTTGAGTGACTGGGCCGAAGAATCGGATTGAATGGTCCGGTAAAGCGTGTTCAATTCCTCATCTGCTGGTTTGAACTGTTTCGCACGCAGCAAAGCCTGAATCAGGCCGTATCGCTCTGCTATTTCGTTGATATAGCGTTTGTCCTGCAGACGGGCCTTGAATTCATTGATGACTGAGGCCGGATTGCCGCGGGAAGCACGGATTTTGGCGCGAACCAGATGAAATTCCAGACTATCCGGCACCTGCCGGTAACTCAGATCACGAGTGCGATTCTGGATATCGGCGATACGTTCATGTGTGACCGGGTGGGTCATGAGATAAGAGGGCATTCCATTTTCGTAATAGCGACTGGCATGCTGCATGCGTTCGAAGAAGGAGGACATGCCGTGTGGATCGAACCCGGCTTTGACGAGCATATTGAATCCAACACGATCCGCTTCTTTTTCATGCTTGCGGGTGAAATTCAGCTGGGATTGAATGGCACTGGCCTGAGCGGTGGCCAGGACTGCCTGACCGGCATTGGGATTGGAACGGGAAGCAAGAATGGCAATGGCCAGTGCTGCGATTGATCCGAGTAGGCCTAAATACGAGGTTCCGGAGATCATTCGGGCAAGATGCTTTTGAGTGACGTGCGCAATTTCATGTGCCATGACACCAGCCAGTTCCGATTCGTTTTGTGCGGCGGTGATCAGGCCGCTGTGAAATCCCACGAATGCGCCTGGTAGAGCAAAGGCATTGATTGAGGAGTCATTGATGGCAAAAAATTCGAACGGATTATCCGGATTGGTCTGACCTGAGGCAGCAACCAGCCGGCTGCCCAGCCGGGTCAGGTAATCGGCAATTTCAGGATCGTCCAGATAGCTGGAATCCGCGCGGATCTCGCGCATGATCTGTACGCCGATCTGTCGCTCCTGACGAGGAGTGACACTGGCCTGGGAAATATCACCTAAATCCGGCAATTCCTGTCCGAATATATGAGCAGGAAACAGCAAGGGCACAATGATGAGAAGGTAGCGAAATTTCATGTTGGTTTTGATAATCACGCACGGACCAAGTTCCATTACCCTTGTCTAGGGAACCTCTGATTAAGTCCCACATGGTCGCACACTGTGTTTTACGGATGAAATGCAAGGCAAGTGAGGCAGTAAATGGTTGGCCCCTTTACAATGAGCTCAACGCTGCAGCTCGTCTGCAAAACCAGTGTCCCAAAGGGTTGCAGGTCAGTAGATATCCCGACGGTAATGTCCCGAAATTGTCAACTTAGCCAACGTATCCTTACCTAGCGTGTCGATCAGTACACGATGTACGGCTGGTGCCATGTAGTTGGCACTGCCACAGATATATATGGCAGCTCCTTCATCAAAAACCCAGTGTTTTACCTTGGCAGCAAGCCTTTGTATTATATTCTGAACATAGATGCGTTTTTCCTGGTCACGGGAGAAAGCCGTATCTAAATGTACTAACATGCCTTGTTGTTGCCAGTATCGTAGTTCTTCACGGAAATAGAAGTCGTAATCCGAGTTGCGTTCACCAAAAATTAGCCAGTTACGTCCATATCCATTGGCGATGCGAGCTTTGAGATGTGCGTATAAGCCAGCAATACCAGTTCCATTGCCGATTAAAATTAATGGTGTATCTGTTGTTTGAGGATGGAAACTTGGATTAGTACGTATCCGTAAACTGATTTTACTTCCAATCGGTGTGAATCTGGTTAGCCAACCCGAGCCAAGACCAAGCTTGCCGTTAGGATATTGTGTTCGTCGCACAACTAACTCTAATCTGCCATCTTGCGGCAAACTGGCTATCGAGTAGCTGCGGGAAGGTAATGGTGGTAGGGATTTGATCAAGTCGTTTGGACTCAGCCCGCGTAACTCAGATATGTCGGGTGCATTATATGGCAACAGTCGTTCTTGAAGTAGAGATAACAAAGTTATTCCTTCATTATCAACAGCTATATTTTCTGCCAGCCCTAATGTTTTCAAAAGGCGCAGAACATCCTGGTAAGAGTTACGGGGTCTGATTTCGGCAATATCTCCAGCTTGCCAATCAATATTGGGTTCCTCAGTGATCAAACCGAGATGATAAACTGGCGCCCCTATGCTACCTGGATTGAGGTGCTGGCGGTATATTAGTTGCCATGGTTGGTAATACGGTATCCGCCAATCAGTTACCTCAGTACTGCCAAATACTGTATTCAACTGCGATTGCCAATGATGTAAGGCATGTGTATCAAAGTTATCGATTTCGATCATGTTGAAAAATGGTGATGCTTGGATATGCTGCAGCCAGGTATTCAGCTTGCGACCGAAACTACAGTAATGGGTATAGCTGCTGTCGCCGAGTGCGAGCAGGGCATATTTGAGTTGAGGTAGTTCGATAGCTCGTTGCATCACGGTGTGTACAAAGGTGGTGGCGTTATTTGGAGCATCTCCTTCACCGGTAGTGCTAACAATGAACAATATCCGTTTGCTGGCAGTCAGCATATCGATATTCAGCGTATCTAGTGGTATGAGTTGTACCTTGATTCCTGTTGTTTCCAGCAGTTGGACCGTTTGTCTGGCCAGTTGTAGTGCAAAACCAGTTTGACTGGCGTAGGCCACCAATATACTGCTGGATAATGAATTACCTGCTGCTATGAGAGGTTTTATTATTTTGTGGTTTTTCCTGTGTCTGGCCAGAATCCAGAAACAGAAAACGAGATAAGCTGCAATGATGAGCAGTGCTGCTAAGCTGCGATGTAGTATTAGGTTATTGACCGATGCATATGCAGGAGTGCAGCAGAAAGTAAATATCAGAAGTATCCCGATATATTTAACCATTTGGCTCATTCCAGCATTGCCGCGAGAGCGTCAGAGAAATGCCCGGTCGTTTTATCGCCAGATAAGATCAAGGCAGCAATTCCATGCTGATTTGCAAATTCCAATCCAGTAGGTAACCCCATAACGGTTATTGCCGTTGCCAGTGCATCTGCATGCATACATTCTTCGTGCAGTACCGTTACTGATAGTGGAGCATTTTTTACTGGCCAGCCGGTTTCCGGGTTTACAGTATGAGCATAATACTGATCAAGATGTTGAAAGTAACGACGGTAGTTTCCAGAGGTTGCTATTGCAAGATTGTGTAAGGCGACTACCATTTCAGGACCCGAGTATTCTGGTGGTCGCTCCAGTGTGACCCACCATGGATAACTATCTGGCTTGATGCCCGAGCCAGATAGTTCGCCGCCGATTTCTACCAGGTAATGCTGAACTCCCTTTTTCTGTAAGGTAGCGCATATCCGATCTACTCCATAGCCTTTAGCAATACCAGAAAAATCGATAGAGATCGACCCGGGCTGTAATAATCGTCGGTTTTTTCTATCGAGTTTGAGTTTTTGCCAGCCACATCGTGATAGTGCGTCAGAAATTTCTCCAGTTGTGGGCAGGCTGGTCATCGATCTGGTTTCGGGGCCAAATCCCCATAAATTGACCAGTGATCCGATAGTAGGGTCAAATGCACCGTGAGTGCATTCAGCAATAGATAATGCGCACTCCATTACATTGAAAAAATCGTTTGGCAGGACGTGCCAACTGGCTGATCGGGCTTGATTAAAACGGCTGATATCAGAATCTTCTCGCCATGTGCTCATCTGGGTAACAATGGTATCCAGAGTTACTTGAATGGCGTGCTGCAATTCAGTAGGTTCCAGGTCGGGGATATCTACGTATTTAACGGACCACGCAGTACCCATGGTTTGTCCGTTGAGTACCCGGACTTTCCCTGCAGAAGGAGGTTCATTCAGGATCTGTGTCAGGTGGTGAGGGATTAAAACATAGCGCATCAACTACTACAGGTAATACTTCAAAAGTTAATTTGTAAGCCAAGTCACGTTTCTTTACTCTCGTATCTGATACTTTATCGTCAGAAAAATTTGCATCCAACCAGTACATTCCCGCTTCTGGTAGCGTGATGGTAACTTTGCCATTTTTTCCTGATTCGAGCTCGAGCTCGCTCCTGTTGTTTCTATAGCGTGTCTGACCTTTGATGATCTCAACTTTTACACCTTCAGCTGGTTTGCCATCAACCAGAAATTGCAGTGTCAGAGGTTCATTTGCAATGAGATCGTTAGGGTGGCATCTCCCATGAAGCGTTTTGGCTGATCTCCCTCTTTCCAGAAGGCGCGTAACCCTTCACGCAAAATAACGAGTCTGTATGTACCTTTCTGTTCAAGGTTTGCGTCAAAGGTAGTACGTAATTCTCCTTGACTGACATTCAATGGATTTACCTTGCTGCCGTCTGGAGCATGGATGGTCAATGCATCGATTTGTAATGGCCTGTGATTGAAGTGAAAGGGATCATTTGAAACAGCAGCATCAAATGTTACAAACTGGGGTGAAGACAATACGGTACTCGATGGGAGTATCCAGAAACCATGCGCATGAACCAGTGAAGCTTCTACGCCAGCAGCACAAAAAAACAATGCGAGAATGTATTTCATTCTTCAACTACTCCACTTAAGATAATTTTTTACGGTTTAATATCCAGTTTGATTAGGCCCAACTCGTGATTACCACTGGCCGTTAATGTTTCGATTTTCTGGATAGGCCATACGAAAGGGATACGCACTAATTCACGATCTCCTTTTTCACGTGCTGCTTCTACTACAAGATGGTATTCAGCTGCAGGCAGTTTATCCAGCGGCGGCTTGCTGTCATTCAGGCTGATTTTGTGTTCACCAGCCGGGCGGGTAGCACCTGATATTCCGTCTGCCGGCATCTCCAGATCACGTTCGCCTTTGCGCCACCATTGACGGAGATCTTTCAGCCACTTGGACCCTTTGCTATCATCTTTGGCTTCCTTTGCATACCAGACGGAAAGTGTCGTGGCGATACTTTGATCCGGATTTTCAATCCAGATTGCGACGTAAGGGCGCTGATACTCAGCGACATTCAGTCTTGGGATCGTTACTTTTATATCTAATGACGTCGCATGACCTTGACCGGCAAAAATCATGGTTACTAATCCTGAAATAATCGTAGGCGGCCATTTATACATAGAATCACCTTCTCAATGAATGAATAATATTGCCAGTACTAATGGCATGATCACGCCAAGTGTAACCAGTGGCTAGGTGGCTGGCCGGCTGCCGGTATGCATGTATAGCAGACATAAACCCGTCATTGAAAATATCAGGGTAGCTATCGAAAATACATCGAGAAACCAGCTCCAGGCCAATCCGGTATGACGCCCCTTATGCAGATCGTTGAAATAAGATACCCAACCTCTACCTGTACGTTCGTAAGTCAATTTGCCATTCTCCCGATCGATCACTAACCAGGCATCCCCGCCTGGCCGTGGCAGGGAAAGGTAGATTTCATCATCAGACTATTCTCCATGAATCCGTGTCACATCGATGGAAAGTACTTCCGCGACCCAGTCAGTAATGGCTGCAGGTAATGGAAAAGTTTCGGATGGTGGATCTTTTTGCAATTCCGGTCTGAGTAATTCGGGTACATCGGCGGTTTGTTTTATAACAGCAGGTGTAGATTTGATCCAGGTTGCATTATTCAGCGTCAACCCGGTTGCTGCAAACAACAGCATCCCTGTCAGACAAATGGCCGAGCTGGTCCAGTGCCAGAGATAGAATTGCTTGAGCCAGAAGGTGCGACGCTTTTGTTTATCAGAATCCAGCATGAACCAACATTGCCCAAATCAGGGCCATTATTTGATAGAACATCAGGTCAACCGGTAACAGGATACTGGGACATGGTCCTGATTCAATAGGTGTAATTGACAGTGACAAATGCAGATCGCCCGGGAGCGACATTTGCGAATAAACCGACATGGGATGCTTCGAATATATTTTCATCCGTCAGATTATTGAGATTCACGCGGATATCCCAATTCCGGTTAATGGTATAACCGGCGACAGCATCCAGTCTCCAGTATGAGGGCAGAGTCAGTGTATTAGCATCGTTGGCGAACCGGTTCGACATATAGTAGGCGCCCCCGCCAATGTTGATGCTCGGGGTGATTTTATAAGTACTCCACAGGCTCAGGCTGTGTTTCCCGATATATTTCATCCGGTTACCTTTGAAGCTGTTATTACCATTCCAGTAATTGATTACTTTCGGATTAAGCCATGTATAGCCAGCGGTTACCTGCCAGGTATTGGTGATGTTGCCGACGACACCGAGTTCGATACCATCGGTACGGGTATCGCCTTCGAGTACGACTGCTCCTGTAAGCGGATCCTGTGAGCGGCCATTGACTTTCTCGGTACGGAATAGGGCGGCTGTCAATAACAGGTCATTATTCAGCAAATCCCATTTTGTACCTATTTCATAAGTGCGATTCTTTTCCGGTTTGAGTTCAGCGTTGGTAGGGGTCAGTGTCCCGGCACCTGAACCGTCCGCACCACCTGCCTGACCTTGTGTTTCGCCGGAAGGATTGGATGATGTGCCGTGCGATACATAGATGCTGCCGTAAGGCAAGGGTTTATATACCACCCCTACCTGATAGTTCAGAAAAGTATCATGATTCTTCAAGGTACTATTGGATATCTTGAAGTCGTCATAGCGTAAACCCAGATTGAGCTCAATCTGTTTGTGTAATTTGGCGGTGTCGAATATATAGAAAGCCTGAGTTTTGGTACGGTTGACCAGATTGTTACGTGGACCGTAAGTCGTGTTTCCAGTGTAAGGGTCATTTGGTGTAGGGTTGAACAGGTTTGTCTGAGGAATGACATCTGCAGATATGGTACCGGTTTTAATATCTTCCCAACTGAATTCGAGTCCTGTAACAAAAGTATTTTCTATCCCGAAAAGATTAAATTTGCCACGCAGATCGGTCTGATTGATAAGTGCTGTATTGACGCTGTTGCGTGAACGAAGATCCCGATTTACTAGGCCGGTTGCAGTATTGATGGTCGGTCGAGTCATGATGTAAACATTCAGGGAATTCGAATAACGGGTGCGGTTACGAACAATAAAATCTTCATTGATATCATGTTCCAGGGTGATGGTTCCCATATCGACATTATTTTTGCGCCAGTCCCGGGTAGATGAACCATAGTAATTGTCGCGATCGACCTTGATTGGGCGCCCGGTATTATTAATGGTATCGAACGGAATGCCCAGATCTGGCAGATCTTTTCCGCGGATTCCATAGTAACTGAATATAGCGCGTGTCGGCCCATTCAGACCGAGAATCAATGATGGCGCAATTCCCCAGCGATTGAAATCGACTGCGTCACGGCCGGCAACATCACCTTTGTATTTCATCGCGTTGACACGGATCGCAGCGATATCGGCTATCCGCCAGTTGGAGTCGACTGCAAGGCGCCAATCATTTTCTGTACCTGCTGAAGCATTGGCGTTGATGAAATTATTGCCTTTTGGAGCCTTGCTGACCATATTGATACTGCCGCCTGTAGAACCTCGGCCTGTATAGGCAGAACCAGGTCCCTTGATAATTTCAACCTGTTCCAGGTTGAATGCTTCATTTGAGATACGGCCCAGATTTCTCATACCATCAATAAATATATCGGTGCTGGCTTCGTAGCCACGAATAAATGGTCGATCACCGACAGGTGTGCCGCCTTCACCAGAACCGAATGTAATGCCTGGTGTGGTACGTAATACATCCATCAATGAGCGTGCACCGCGTTCTTCTATGGTTGCCTGTGGGATGATCGTGACTGATCTGGGGGTATCAAGTAAAGGAGCGGTAAATTTGATGGATTCGGATTCGGGTTTTAGTGGATTGGCTCGTGTACTGATATTAATGCTGGGTAACACGGTAGCATTACCGTTATCTTCATCTTGCGCAAATGCGCTAAAAGGTACGAGTGAAACGCCAGCCAATGCCACGGTAAGTGGATGTAACTTATGAGAACCAGCCATTGTTATTATTTCTCCCTGCTATCGTGCAATTGCTGGCTGGCTACGCGTGGCTGGCTGATAAGGAACTGAATTATCTATTATTTATGCGCGGGACGCATGATAGCGAAAGGAGGGAAAGCCTGTCAATATATGAAATAAAAATAGTTATTATTCTTATTAAATTTACGGATAATAATAACTTTGACTGGCATTCTTGTTTCCGGCAATTAATGGCCGGACATTCAAAGTCTCTGCTGAACTTTTGAAGTTATCGGAAATCGCCATGATCGGCCGAAATCACGCCGCGTGATCCGGATACCGGGTGCTGCCTGCCGGCGTTTGTATTCACAGGAATGAATCATGCGCAGCACACGTCGGACGGTTTCCTCGGGATAGTTCATGGCGATGATTTCTGTTGCTGACAGATCGTTTTCCACGTACGCCTCGATGATCGCGTCCAGCACGTCATACGGTGGGAGGCTGTCCTGATCGGTCTGACCTGGGCGTAACTCAGCCGAGGGCGGGCGCTGCAGGATACGTTGCGGAATGATGGGTGAAATCTGATTGCGATAATGACAAAGCTGGTAAACCAGCGTTTTACTGACATCCTTGAGTATCGAAAACCCGCCGGCCATATCTCCATATAGCGTGCTGTAGCCTACTGCGGTTTCAGATTTGTTATTCGTTGGCAGCACCAGCATGCCGGACTGGTTAGCCAGCGCCATCAGCAGTGTTCCGCGGATACGAGCCTGCAGATTTTCTGCAGTGACCGAAGTACCGGAACCAGAACAAGCCTGTAACTCGGCTTGCAACGCCTGCTGGAACTGATCGAACAATCCGGTAATCGGTATCCTGGCATGGTGTACTCCCAGGTTGTCTGCCATGGTCTGTGCATCCTGGATACTGATGTCGGCGGTGTAAGGGGAAGGCATCATCACGGTTCTGATCCGTTCAGCGCCGAGGGCATCTACTGCGATTGCCAGTACCAATGCTGAGTCAACGCCACCGGACAGACCGATCAGCACGCCAGGAAATTTGTTTTTGGTGATGAAATCATGCAGACCCAGGCACAACGCGGTGTAAATACTCCCGACCTGATCCGGCAAGGCGGAACACTCTCCGGAAATCGATTGATTATCGTGGATCTCGATCACAGTGAACGCTTCCTGAAAAGCAGGCAACTGACAAACGAGTTTACCACTGTGATCCATCGCGAATGAAGCGCCATCGAACACCAGTTCATCCTGCCCGCCGACCGGATTGATATAAACAGCCGGCAGGCTGGTTTGTGTGATTCCCTCGCGCAGTGTCCGGTAACGATCGGTCTGACCATCGATGGAGTAGGAAGACGCATCCACGGCCAGCAGAACCTGGGCACCGGCAGCCTGTAGTGACTGTAGATGAGCCGCATGCCGATAATCGGAACCGGTCGTCAATCCAAAAAGCGTGCCGCTGCATTCGAATGTGCAGAGCAAGTTGCCGGCGCTGAAATAACGACGCTCATCCTGTAACCGGTCAGAGAACAAATGCTGTTTGCAATGTGTCGCCAGCAGGCGGCCATCCCGAACGATGGAAACAGCATTGAACAAATCACCATCCATATTGTGAGGATGCCCGATGATCAGCGTAACATCGTGCACTTGTGCGACAAGTTCCATCAGCGTCTGATGACAGGTTTGCACAAATTCTCCACGCAGCAGCCAATCTTCCGGGAAATAACCGCACAGCGACATTTCCGGAGTGATGACCAGATCAGCGTCGGCTTCCTTGGCTTGCTGGCATGCACGCAGTATTTTGAGTTGATTCCCGTTCAGATCACCTGCCGTGCAGTTGATCTGTGCAAGCGCGATCTTCACGGCAAAAAGAGATGTAAGAAGAGATGCCGGTAGGCGGCTGATACTCGATCAGAAGGGCAGGGCTGCATCCGGCCTGGCTCGCAGGATAACTCGGCGGAAATCCTGCTGGATACGTTCCAGCGCGGCCTGATTATCCGCCTCGAAGCGCAGTACCGCGACCGGAGTGGTGTTGGATGCCCGGATCAGACCGAACCCGTCCTTATATTCCACTCGCAGGCCATCGATCGTAATGACCTGGTCGGCTTCAGGAAAGTCTGCATCGCGCTGAAGCTGAGCGATCAGGGCATGATTTTCTCCTTCCTTGAGCCTGATCTGTAGCTCGGGCGTATTGATCGTGTCGGGCAGAGCGTGCAGCACGGCAGCCGGGTCAGCCTGTTTGCTGAGCAGTTCCAGCAGACGTGCACCGGCATACAGTCCATCGTCAAATCCGTACCAGCGTTCCTTGAAGAAGATATGGCCACTCATTTCACCGGCCAGTAATGCACCGGTTTCCTTTAGCTTGGCCTTGATGAAGGAATGCCCCGTTTTCCACATGACTGGCTTGCCACCATGCTGGATGATCCAGGGTGCCAGTGTGCGCGTGCATTTGACATCGTAAATGATCTGGCCACCGGGGTTTCTGGACAATACATCAGCGGCAAACAGCATGAGCTGGCGATCCGGAAAAATGATACTCCCGTCTTTGGTGACGACCCCCAGACGATCACCATCGCCGTCGAAGGCAAAACCGATTTCAGCATCGGTGGTAGCCAGTGTCCGGATGACATCCTGCAGATTTTCCGGTACTGAAGGATCGGGATGATGATTCGGGAAGGTACCGTCGACCTCACAAAACAGTTCGATTACTTCACAGCCCAACCGGCGATATAGTTCGGGTGCCAGCACACCGGTGACACCATTGCCGCAGTCAACAACGATCTTGATCGGCCGGGCAAGCTTGATGTCAGCGATGATTCGCTGCAGATAATTTTGTACGATATCATGCTGACGATAACTTCCCTGTCCATGTTGGAAGTTATCCTGCTCGATACGTAGACGTAATGACTGGATTGCGTCTGCCGCCAGTGTTTCACCACCCAGTACGATTTTGAGACCGTTATATTCAGGCGGATTGTGACTGCCGGTCACCATTACACCCGAGTAGCCGCACAATTCGTGTGCAGCGTAGTACAGCACCGGTGTAGGGATCATGCCTACATCGACGACATCGATTCCACTTTTACGGATGCCGTTCGTCAGTGCCTGTGCCAGCTCCGATCCGGACAGGCGGCCATCACGACCGATTGCAATGGCAGTAGGCTGGCGTTCGCGTGCTTCAGAACCAATGGCTTGGCCGATGAGTTCTACTGCTGCCGGCGTCAGCGCGGTTTCTACGATGCCACGAATGTCATAAGCCTTGAAGATTTCAGGTGCAATATTACTCATGCAGTAACGACTCCCCGGTTCGGATAAATGATGTATGACAGGAAGGCCGGATACCTGTCCATGTCATGGATGATGGTGATCCGGATTCGGTATGCCTATCAGGATATACTGCGTACTGCAGTAGGGGCACATGGCCTTGCCGGTTGCTTCGATCTCGAGAAAAACGCGCGGATGCCAGCTTCTTGCATCCATCAATGGATTCGGGCAGTACAGCGGCAAATCATCCGAACTGATTTCGATTTTTTGTGGAAATGGATAGGTACAGGTAGAAAGTGTATTCATGGGCGATTCAGTCTGGTTTAGCAATTAATCATAATGCGTCCAATCGGCGTAATGCAGCCAATCTGCATGTTTGTCTGATTTGCCGTTGACGCAATCAAAAAATAAAGTTTGCAGTTGTTCGGTGACAGGACCGCGTTTACCGTTACCAATCATGCGGCAATCCAGTTCACGGATCGGCGTGACTTCTGCTGCCGTACCGGTAAAGAAGGCTTCATCCGCACAGTAGACTTCATCACGGGTAATCCGTTTTTGAATGACCTCGATACCGGCTTCCTGTGCCAGTTGAATGACCGATGCACGCGTAATGCCTTCCAGGCAGGCTGTCAGATCAGGCGTATAAAGCTTGCCTTTCTTGATGATGAATATATTTTCACCGGAACCTTCCGCGACATAACCATCCACATCCAGCAGTAGAGCTTCCTGGTAGCCATCCTGTGCAACTTCCTGATGCGCCAGGATCGAGTTGGTATAGGTGGCTACCGACTTGGCACGGCACATGTTGATATTGACGTGGTGGCGGGTGAACGAGGAGGTTTTGACGCGAATCCCGTTTTTCAGTGCATCTTCACCCAGGTAGGTTCCCCATGACCAGGCAGCGATGGCGACGTGGACGGACAGGTTCTTGGCGGATAATCCCATGGCTTCCGAGCCGTAGAATACGATTGGACGAATATAACCGGAAGTCAGTCTGTTCTGCCGGACGACATCCAGTTGTGCCTCTATCAGCGTGGGTTGATCAAAAGGGATTTTCATTCTGAAAACGTGTGCTGAGTGGAACAGACGCTCCGTGTGTTCGGGCAGACGGAAAATGGCCGGTCCTCCGGGTGTCTGATAAGCGCGCAGCCCTTCGAATACACCCATTCCATAATGCAGGGTATGGGTAAGTACATGGGTCGTGGCATCGCGCCATGGAACCAGCTCTCCGTCATACCAGATAACCCCGTCACGGTCCGCCATCGACATGCTGAAACTCTCCTGTGTTAGATTTGTAAACTGAATAACGGGAAGTATTCATCAGCCGGATCATCCGGCGTTTCCCCCAAAACCTTGCTGTATTCTAGCGTATTTTTGCGGGTGGCAATGCCGGCAGCACATGATGGATTCGAAACCATGACAAAAAATGTAATAATTCCCGAAGCGGATTCACTCTTCTATTATTTCTGAGCGATCATCGTTATTCATGCAACCACTTCGTTTCGATGCACTGATCATAGGTAGTGGTCTGGCCGGACTGACACTTGCCCTGAACCTTGCAGAAACCCAAAAGGTCGCGCTGGTGACCAAGCGGACATTGCACGACAGCTCCAGTGCGTGGGCGCAGGGGGGGATTGCTGCCGTGCTGTCGATCGAAGATTCACCGGAGGCACATATCCGCGATACGCTGATTGCCGGTGCGGGTTTGTGTAATGAAGCCATGACCCGTCATATCGTGGAAAATGGTCCACAGGCTGTCAGATGGCTGATTGCCCGAGGGGTCGATTTTACGCGGGATGATCACAATGAAACCGGTTATCACCTGACACGTGAGGGTGGCCATAGTGTGCGTCGTATCATTCATTCTGGTGATGCCACCGGTAAAGTGGTGCAACTGACACTGACCAGACAGGCAGCACAACATCCGAATATCACCGTGCTGGAGCACCATATCGCAATCGATCTGATCACCAGCGAGAAATTGTCTCATGCCGAGGAGAATAATCGTTGCTACGGGGCTTACGTGCTCGATATTCGCGCCGGAAAAGTACGCACGATCGCGGCGCGTAATACGATTCTGGCTACCGGCGGTGCGGGTAAGGTCTATCTCTATACGACCAACCCCGATGTATCTACCGGAGATGGTATTGCCATGGGGTGGCGTGCGGGGTGTCGTGTTGCCAATATGGAGTTTGTTCAGTTTCATCCCACTTGTCTGTATCACCCGCATGCCAAATCCTTTCTGATCAGTGAAGCAGTGAGAGGAGAGGGAGGCATACTGAAGCTGCCTGATGGTGAGCGTTTCATGCTCCGGCATGATGAGCGGGCCGAACTTGCTCCGCGTGACATCGTGGCGCGTGCGATCGACTTCGAAATGAAGAAACGCGGGCTGGATTGTGTATTTCTGGATATTTCTCATCAGCCAGCCGATTTTCTGGTGCAGCATTTTCCGACTATTTACAAGCGCTGCTTGGAACTGGGCATCGACATTACCCGCGAGCCCATTCCAGTAGTTCCGGCAGCCCACTATACTTGTGGCGGGATCATGACCGACCGACGCGGGCGAACTGATCTCGACAATCTGTACGCTATCGGTGAAACGGCGCATACCGGCCTGCATGGTGCCAATCGCCTGGCCAGTAATTCTTTGCTGGAATGTCTGGTTACCGGTCTTTCAGCAGTCGAGGATATTCTGACTCGCTCTCCTGTGCCAGATCTGCCGTTACCGGACTGGGATGAAAGCCGTGTGACCGATGCTGATGAGGAAGTGGTGATTTCCCATAACTGGGATGAGTTGCGCCGTTTTATGTGGAATTATGTAGGCATCGTGCGTACCAGCAAACGTTTGCAGCGGGCACAACACCGTATCAGGCTGCTAAGTGAGGAAATTGGTGAGTACTATTCCAATTTTCGGGTAACCAGTGATTTGCTCGAACTGCGCAATCTCGTGTGTACTTCTGACCTGATCGTGCGAAGCGCAATGCTGCGGCATGAGAGTCGCGGGCTGCACTTCAGCCGGGATTACCCTGAAATACTGCCGCAAGCCGTTGACACAATCCTGTCACGATAATGATAAAAAATGAGCAAGGTTTGTATGTACTCCCTGCGGTGGTGTCGTCATGGAATGGATCTGATCAGCGGGTAAAGCGCTTCGTCCCGTATTGGAGGGAACGGAATCGCTGATGGATGATGAATTGAAGTCGCTGGAAGACAAGGTTGATCTGCTGATCAGGCTGTATCAGGAGACGCGTGAAGAAAATGCCAAATTGTATCGTTTGCTTGAAAATGCGGAGGCAGTAAATCGTCAACTTGCCGAGCGGATGCAAACCGCAGCCGAACGCCTCAAGGTTTTACTGAATAATCTGCCTGAGGATTGAAGTGAACAAAGATACTGTTTTGAATGTAACCGTAATGGAGCGGGAATTTCGTATCCATTGTTCCGGGGAAGAACGAGAAGAGTTGCTGCTTGCGGTTTCCTGTCTCAACAGGAAAATGGAGGAGATAAAATCTGCAGGCAAGATTGCCGGAACGGAACAGATTGCCATTGCTGCCGCTATCAGTATTACTCATGAATTGCTCAGTATTCGTTCACAGCGTGGTTTTGACATGAATGAATTTAAGCGTAGAATCGAACTACTGGAGTGCAGGGTGAGTGACGCGCTTACCGACCAGGGCTTCCATAAGAATAAAATCGAATAATTTAGCGCGTCGTGTGTTGTGTGCCAGAGCAATTACAACAGATTTAATCCCTGCGGTGTTTGTCAAGGTTTGTATTCTTTGAACCAATTCCTTGTATCTGGCTGCTAGTCAATGGTCGTTGTTGTGCGTACTCTCTTGTAGAGGATGCCTGATACGGCCGACAGGCGGCCACTCTTGAACCTATGGTTCAAGATAACAACCTGACGGCATTCGCGGGGACCCCTTTCCTTTTTGCAGTTTTCTCCCACATCGTATTCGTGAAAATATGCGTTACTGGCTGATGAAATCAGAGCCGTCGGAAGTAAGTATCGATGACCTTGTCGCCCAGCCGGGGCAGACTGTGCCTTGGGATGGTGTGCGCAACTATCAGGCGCGTAATTTCATGCGTAACCAAATGCAGCTTGGTGATCTGGCTTTTTTCTATCATTCGAGCTGCCCCGAGCCAGGTATTGCCGGCATCGTCGAAGTTTCACGGCTTGCTTATCCGGATGAAACACAGTTCGACTCGACCAGCAAATATTTCGACCCAAAATCGACACGCGAGAATCCGCGCTGGTTCAATGTCGAAGTCCGATTTCTTCGTAAAACCCGGTTGCTTTCTCTCAAGGAGCTGCGCGACCATCCCGAACTGGCCGGCATGCGTATCCTGCAGAAGGGTAACCGGCTATCCATTACTCCTGTCGATCCATCGGAATGGAAATTCATCGAGGCAAAGCTGCAGTAGTGATGCCATGCACTTGCTTGTCCCTGATATTTTCATGCTTGTGCATCAGAATATTTGAAATCACCAGTGAGATATCCTCAGTATGGAAGCATGGCCAGTTTACCTGCTGACAGGGAGTGCAGTCGGTTTCTTTGCGGGATTGCTGGGCATCGGCGGTGGTCTGCTGATGGTGCCGATACTGGCTTCTGTTTTCATGTCTCTGGGTTTTCCGGCTGACCATATTCTGCATATCGCACTGGGAACGACGACAGCGATCATTACCTTGACCGCAATTTCCAGCCTGCGTGCTCATCATGCCCATGGTGCCGTGAACTGGTGGATTGTGCGCTACATTACACCCGGAATCATTGCGGGTGCGCTGGCCGGTTCCACTCTGGCCGGCCAGTTGTCGAGCCGGATATTGGGTATTATTTTCGTTTTGTTCATCTATTTCGCAGCCACACAAATGTGGCTCAATCTCAAGCTGGGTACAGGCCGTGTTCTGCCGGGAAAAGCCGGCATGCTCGCTGCCGGCAGCGTGATTGGTGCGTTGTCCAGCCTGGTGGCAATTGGCGGGGGATTACTGACAGTACCCTTTCTCACTGCCTGCCAGATCCGGTTGCACCATGCCATCGGTACGGCAGCCGCCGTCGGGTTTCCGGTTGCGCTGGCCAGTGCGGTGGGCTATGCCGTCAATGGGCTGCTACTGACACAGCCACTGCCGGATTATGCACTGGGCTATATTTATTTGCCTGCTCTGGTCACGGTGGGGCTGGCGAGTACGGTGACAGCACCACTGGGGGCCAGGGCGGCACATGTCCTACCGGCAGCGTTACTCAGAAAAGTTTTTGCAGGTTTGCTCTATTTGCTGGGAACCAAGTTGTTGCTGGATTTATGGAATTAGTACCGGATTTTCAATCACCAGAAAAATTTTTCAGATTATGACCGACAATTTGTTGAAATACGGCCCACTGGGTCTGCCGGAGTATTCCGAGCGACGATTGCTGCATACCGAGCTGAATGCGGATGTCTATGAACTGGTCAATATCCCATTACAGCTTTCTCATCTGGTCTTGCTTTCAGATCGACAGTGGGTGAACAGGGAGCGTGAGCTGATCGTCCAGATTTGTGAACACTTCGGTATCCGGATTCTCAATGGTGCTTTCGATCAGTTGAGTGTCGAGCTGGGCGGTTTTCAATTGCGCTGGGAACGCCATACGGAATATTCCACCTATACTTTCTATAGTGAAGGCCCGTTCGAGGTTCCTTTTGCTCAGCCTGCCATCGCGCATGTCCCTCCGGAATGGCTGGAGAAACTGCCGGGAGAAGTGCTGGTCGCTACGCATATTGCACTGGAAGATCGCAGGCGCCCCAGCCGCAGCATGAGTGAACTATCCTCCCTGTTTTCCTCGAACACTGTGATCGGCTCCAAGGTTTCGGCGGGAAGTGCCAGTGTCTGGAGCGATAACCAGATTCATCTGGATGGATTTACCCGCTTTCTGATTCACGATGATAATTTGCGCAGCCGCCAGGTCGGCAGGCTGGTACAGCGTCTGCTTGAGATCGAGACTTATCGCATGCTGGCGATTTTGCCGATGACCATGACGCGTGAAATCATTCCCCAGCTGGAAAGATATGGCGAACAACTGACAGAGCTGATATCAACCAATATCGCGCCCAACTCTATCGAGGATGAACAGCGGTTGCTGGTAAAGCTGACCGCACTGGCCACGGAAATCGAAAGAATCTCTGCTCAGTCCAGTCATCGTTTCAGTGCATCGCAGACATATCACACAATCATGCAACAGCGAATCACAGAATTGCGTGAGGAACGCATCGAGGGATTACAGATGTTGTATGAATTCAGAAAACAACGGGTTACCTCAGCTATGAGCACCTTTGATCTGGTTTGGTCCAAGCTTGAGACACTGTCGTTGCGTGTGGAACGGGCGACTTCGATGCTACGCACCCGGGTGGATATCTCGATGGAATCGCAAATCCGGGATCTGCTCAGGTCGATGGATACCCGGGCGTATCTGCAACTGCGTCTGCAAGAGACGGTGGAAGGCCTGTCGGTGGTTGTACTGAGTTACTACCTGCTCGGTATTACCGGTTACGGGCTGAAAGCTGCCAAGGCAGCAGGGCTGAATATCGATATTGAGCTGATGACCGGTATTGCGATACCAATCATCGTGACTATCGTATTTTTTGCTATTAGACGATTCCGCCGGATAGTCAGTAAATCAGCTTCTGGTGAAGGCAAAAGGGGTGAGTAAATATACTCCTGAAAAAGAGTGTATATAAGATGAATTCTGGATAGCTAAATAAATATTACTACTTGAAGGAGAGTGGAGATGGATGATGCTAAAAAGAAGCTGACCACCAGTGCCGGTGCACCCGTACCGGATAACCAGAACGTCATGACCTCCGGCCCGCGCGGCCCGATGTTATTACAGGATATCTGGTTTCTTGAGAAGCTTGCGCATTTCGATCGTGAAGTGATCCCGGAGCGACGGATGCATGCCAAGGGTTCCGGGGCCTACGGTGTCTTTACGGTGACGCACGATATCACTCGTTACACGCGGGCAAAAATTTTTTCTCAGGTCGGGAAGAAAACCGATCTGTTCGTTCGCTTTTCCACGGTAGCAGGAGAACGAGGTGCTGCCGATGCAGAGCGTGACATTCGCGGTTTTGCCATCAAGTTTTATACCGAAGAAGGTAACTGGGATCTGGTTGGTAACAATACACCGGTATTTTTTCTGCGTGATCCGCTGAAATTTCCGGATCTCAATCATGCTGTCAAACGCGATCCACGAACCAATTTGCGCAGTGCATGCAACAACTGGGATTTCTGGACGCTGCTTCCTGAAGCCCTGCATCAGGTCACGATTGTCATGAGTGATCGCGGTCTGCCAGCAACCTATCGGCACATGCACGGTTTCGGCAGCCATACTTTCAGTTTCATCAACGCCCGGCAGGAACGTTACTGGGTGAAATTCCATTTCAGAACACAGCAGGGTATCAAGAACCTGACTGATGCCGAAGCGGGAACGCTGGTTGGCAAGGATCGGGAAAGTCATCAGCGTGACCTGTACGAAAGCATTGAACGAAGTGAATTTCCACGCTGGACGCTATTTGTACAAATTATGCCTGAGAGCGATGCAGCCAGTCTTCCCTATAATCCGTTCGATCTGACCAAGGTCTGGCCGCACGGTGATTATCCGCTGATCGAAGTCGGCGTGATGGAGCTGAATCGTAATCCGGATAATTATTTTGCCGAAGTCGAACAGGTTGCATTCAACCCGGCCAATGTTATTCCGGGAATCGGTTTTTCACCGGACAAAATGCTGCAGGGACGGCTGTTTTCCTATGGCGATGCACAGCGTTACCGTTTAGGTGTCAATCATTATCAGATTCCGGTCAATGCAGCCCGCTGTCCTTTCCACCATTATCATCGTGACGGTGCCATGCGAGTCGATGGCAATCATGGCAGTACCTTGGGATATGAGCCGAACGGCTATCAGGAATGGCAGCAACAGCCTGAATATGCAGAGCCAGCTTTGGCACTGGAGGGCGCCGTTGCTCACTGGAATCATCGTGAGGATGAAGACTACTATACCCAGCCAGGTAATCTGTTCCGTCTCATGAGTCCCGCGCAGCAGCAGGTACTGTTCGACAATACTGCACGTTCGATTGGGGAAGCACCGCGGGAAATTCAGATTCGGCATATCGCCAACTGTCTGAAAGCGGATCGGGCTTATGGTGAAGGGGTTGCCAGGGCATTGGGAATTCCGTTGAGCGAAGCAGAGTAGCTCAGTTCTGGCACGGTGGCACTGTAGAGATGGATAAAGCCGGTATGCTTCGTCACTTATTATTGGGACGAAGATGCTCCGTTTATCCATCGATGCCTAAGTGCCGGAATCAGTGTACTGATAGGGTTTATGGCGATACCGAATCATTGTAGAGCACCAGTGTCAGTATCAGTCCGAGTATTGCGACTGCCAGATTGACCAGAAGGCCCCATTTTGCTGCATAACCGGGCGGGAATTCATTGGGTGTGAGCGTTCGCAGGATGACTGCATACTGGCGGGCAGAATAGGCGGAAGTTATCGCTCCGAGAGCGATGAAGGCCAAACCCAGCCAGGTCATAATCATCAATTGGTTCGAATTGATGATTTCCGGCGAAACAGCACGTGCCAGCCTCCCTGCGCGTTCCACCACAAATCCAAATGCAATGAGGGACAGGCTGGTACGGTTCCAGGCAAGTAAAGTGCGCTCGGCGGCAAATAACACTCTCGGATCTTTCAGATCGGACATGCTACTTTCCTCACATTTGTCTGAATCAGGCTACTCACCACCAATAGGGCCGCAGGGTTAGTTATAGTCATGATCTGCATTTTACTGATCCGGTATTGACTAGATTCCATTCGATTGCCCGGCTGCGCCAGTGATCTTCGATGGTCTGAACAAATTCCCGGTTGACCAGTTTTGCCCGGTTCTCACACCAGAGCGGGGAGTCACAGCGAATGACGATTCCTTCGACTTTGCCGTGGCGGTATTGGCTACGGGTATCATCCAGCAACTGGATGAGCTGATCCCGGGTTACCCTGGCGCGCTTCAGTAGTGGTACCGTGTTGATGCCTAACTCCTGAGCCAATCGGTTGCGCCGTTCCAGGCTCCAGAATTTGCCTGCTTCACGATCGTAAACATCGAACAGCAGAAACCAGTCAGGCAGCCTGTCGTAATCGAGTGAGTGTCTGGCGGCACACCATTCACCGAACAATATCAGTTCCGGCGTCAGCATTTGTCTGAGACTTTCCCCATGCTGGCCAAGCCAGCTGTTCAGGCGGGAGAACTGTCCGGAAAAAGGTTGGGGTAGATACTGGCCGCGATTCTGTGCATGTAGTTCACCCTGTTCATCCAGAGAGATGCCCAGGTTGGCGCCATCCAGTTTTTCCTCGATCAGCACTTCGTCCTGCAGCAAGGCGGCCGTTTCGGTTTCTGACAGAATTTTGTCATCCCTGGGCTGGCCTTGTCCCAGCCAGAACAGGTGGGGGGTATTGGGGAAACGGAAGAATTCAGTCATGGTTTTTGTATCTTGTCTATCCAGTCGCCTCGATCACGTTGAAGCAAACCGGATTTAAACCGGTAATTTTTCCAGTGGTTTTATATCAGGTGCAGGTTGTTGCTGAGCCTGCCATAAATCCCACTGTATTTGTATCCCCAGCCAAATGTCCGGGCTGGTGCCAAGCCATGCTGAAAGGCGTAATGCCATACTGGCGGTTATTCCTGCTTTACCATTCAAAACTTTAGATAATGTGACACGGGAAATTTGTAGTTCTCTTGCAGCTTGCGTGACGGTCATATCCTCCGGTATCCATTCGCGCAGCACTTCACCTGGATGCGCCGGGTTATGCATTCTTAATGGTAATCCTGGTGGTTGACCAGAACAGCATCTTCACCTTCAAAAGTAAAAATCATGCGCCAATTTCCGTTTACTTGCACAGAATAATGGTTTGTGTGATCACCAGTCAGCCGGTGTAGTTTCCAGCCAGGGCTGGTGGGGGAATATCGGGGAGATGGAAGAAGGTCACCGGTTTGCCTTTTCAGCATGTTTGGCGCGAGACCAATCTTCAATGAGGGGCTCCAACGATAATCCAGCGTGTATCAGTGCCTGTTCCCAATCATGCCAGTCGGTGTCGCCGGCGAAGGCGATCGTGCTTTCACCGTACTGCTTCCGGGCTTCCATCGCGGCGGCGACCATTTTCCGGTCTGCCAGGTCGTATACTACCGAATCCAGTGGTGGCTGCAGTACAGCATGGCCGTTATTATCGTATTGAACATCCACGTTATCTACAGCTAGGGTACTCCATTTATGGATCACGACCTGAATCCCGTAATCATTGAATCCGAGTTTACGATCATATTCTTCCTTGATTCTGCCGGCTGAATCGAGCACCAGTCTTGCCGGGCTGCTTTCGAATTCAACCAGCCATTGCCACACTCGAAATCTGAGTGCAGGATCTTGCGGCGTCGCGTCGATGTCCTTTGGTGCAACTGGATCGGCTGCACTGGCTGTGATTAGCACATTGGTATCCACCACATAACGTTGCTTCATTTCCTGTGCTGTTCCTGGTGATGGGCATGCAACAATCGTGCCTGTTCACGTGTTTCGCCCAGTGCATCCCCGAAAAAGTATTCTGGCCAATTGCTTACCCGGCCGAATGTGTCGATTTCCAGTTGCTGCAATACTGCGTTATTCGCTTCTCTTTCCACGAAGAACATGGCGACCTGTTCAACTGAGGTTTGTTTTCGGGCAATCAGTGTTTGCATACGACGGAACAGATGCTCCGAGTGCGTTTCCACAATGAACTGGATATGGCGTGACCGGCTCAGCGCCACCAGAAATTCTGCCAGTACCGATTGCGCCAGCGGATGAAGGTGCACCTCGGGCTCTTCCAGGATGACGGTGCTGCCTGGCGGCGCGAAACAGGCTGTGATCAATACGGGCAGAACCAGCGATATGCCGATACCGACATCACGCAGATTGGTGGTGGTTCTATCTTTATGCACTACGATTTCGTAGCGGGTGGAGCGACCCAGCTGCCTGATTTCCAGCTTCTCTGCTACTTTCATCCTGTTCAGCCAGAAGGAGACTTCATCCAGGATTTCATTCTGTTTGTCACTTTTGCTCAGTGCGCTGGAGAGCAGCACATCCATGGCACGGTGACCATCGCTCTCGATTTGACCGGGAGTCGTTTTGTTCCATACGTAATCACGTTCCGGTTTGCGTCGTAGTGGACCCAGATAGCAGATATTTTCCAGCTCGCGCCGAATGGCAAGACTGATATCTTCAGCGAGAGCACCAGCGCTGCCCAGCGCAACGATGGCGGCAGCAGGGAGTGCGACAGAACGTTCCGGTGCCAGCTGCTTGCCTTTGGCGCGCGGCCGGGTCTCATTATCAGCGAAAATCGCGTAGTTTCCCTTTTCCCGTCGTGTCGTGCGGAAACGGTGTTCAGCAGCGGACAATACCAGCTCCTGAATCGCAGTGGCGCCAGTTGCTGTTTGCCGGTAGCTGCAGGAAAATCCGCCACTGTTTATTCGTAATTGTCCGGCAGTCTGGAAGGTAAAAGCGATTGAGAATTCACGCGGAGAGGAAGTATCTTGTTTTATTACCTCATCGAAACTGCCAAAGTTGAACAAATCACTGATTTCATCCCCACCCAGATTGAGGTGAATCGAACGATCCGGTGACTGCACCGTTTGTTTCAACAGCAGCAGGCTCTGGATGAGTGAGGATTTGCCTGATGAATTGGTCCCCAGCAGAACGGTAACCGGTTTCAGCGCAATCATGCCGGTGTCCTGCCAGGCTTTGAAGTGGGTCAGTCTCAATGAAGTGAACATGATCTTCTGATTGAAATTCTATGATGATTTTCTGTTGATTTTATCATCAGGGAGTTTTATAGACTCCCGGGTCTATAATAGCGTTGTGGATTGTCCGGATGCCGGAGTGAAAGCCTGTCCCGGATAAGTCGGGTGAAGGTTGAAAATCAATGAATAACTGTGTTGCAGGTAAATTGAGAAATGGAACGTGAAAAACTGGAACTGCCGGAGAACGGTAAAAAATTACTGCTACATTCCTGTTGTGCACCCTGTTCGGGGGAAGTCATGGAAGCCATCGTCGCTTCCGGAATCGATTTTTCCATCTTTTTTTATAATCCGAATATTCATCCGCGCAAGGAATATGATTTGCGTAAGGATGAAAATATCCGTTTTGCCGAGAAGCATGGTATCCCGTTTATCGATGCCGATTACGACATGGATGACTGGTTCAAACGGGCTAAGGGAATGGAAATGGAACCTGAACGTGGAATCCGCTGCACCATGTGTTTTGACATGCGGTTTGAGCGTACGGCTTTGTATGCCTATGAGAACGGATTCGATGTCATTTCCAGCTCACTGGGTATTTCCCGCTGGAAAAATATGGATCAGATAAACGGCAGTGGTGTCAGAGCAGCCGCGCAATACCCGGGGGTCACCTATTGGACGTATAACTGGCGCAAAAAAGGAGGCTCTGCGCGCATGCTGGAAATCAGCAAACGTGAGAAGTTCTATATGCAGGAATACTGTGGCTGTGCTTATTCGTTGCGGGATACCAACAAATGGCGAGTGGAGCATGGCAGAGAAAAAATACGGATCGGAGAGAAATATTATGGTGATGTCACTGAGTAGATCCTGAAATTCATGAAGTTATGATGTTGACAACTATGGATTGCTGAAGTGTAGTAGTTCATATTTGATCTGACAGCAGGTCTTGCCAAGAGGTGGGATTACCCGGTTTGATAGAGGTGCGAATCTTTATCAACCGAACGCGAAAGCGTAAAGGAGTAATCCCATGAGCAGTGTTCATCATAAAATCATTAAACACAAGATTGGCTTGCTTAATCTGGCAGCTGAGCTTGGCGATGTATCCCGTGCCTGTAAGGTGATGGGTTTTTCTCGCGATACTTTCTATCGCTATCAGGCAGCTGTGGAAACAGGATGTGTTGAAGCTCTGATAGATGCAAACCGACGTAAGCCCAATATCAAGAACCGTGTAGAAGAAGCGACGGAAGCAGCGATCCTGGCCTTTGCTCTGGAGCAACCGGCTTTTGGTCAGGTTCGTGTTTCCAACGGACTG
>Ga0206106_100435_pt1 | contig 33830 bp, 36 predicted proteins | sample 1B1ome_FD_148677 | JGI IMG/M metagenome (GOLD analysis project Ga0206106, IMG submission 148677) | Enriched microbial communities from leaf-cutter ant dump, University of Wisconsin, Madison, United States - 1B110A | ecosystem: Environmental > Terrestrial > Nest > Insects nest > Nest dump | place... | reverse complement strand
ATCTTGTGTTTAATGATTTTATGATGAACACTGCTCATGGGATTACTCCTTTACGCTTTCGCGTTCGGTTGATAAAGATTCGCACCTCTATCAAACCGGGTAATCCCACCTCTTGGCAAGACCTGCTGTCAGATCAAATATGAACTACTACACATCAGGGGCCGACACATTCGCTCATGATGCTGCCTTTCTGGGCGTTCCTGCTGGCACATCTGTTTTCCCGGTTAACCGGGCGACGTTATCCCTGGCAATCATTCTTCGTACCGGCGTGCCTAGGCATCATGATCCATATTCTGGGCGATCTGGTGACAGCATACGGCCTGATGCTATTTTCACCATTTTCTACCCAGCGGTTTTCTCTGCCGCTCGTATTCGTCATCGATCCGTGGTTCACTGCGATCATTCTTGCCGGCCTTGTCCTGAGTACCATTTTCCCGGCGAAACGGGTCTATGCAGTGGTTTCACTGATCGATGTCGTGGCGTATGTATCGTTTTTATGGATGCTGCATAAGGAGGCCATGCAAGCAGGGAAAGCGCATGCCGCTGAAAAAATGCTCGACCAGCAGGCAGTCAGTGTATTGCCACAACCTTTGTCGCCTTTCAATCAGATGGTGATTATTCTCGATGGTACCGAGCTGCATGTCGCACGAATCAATCTGAGACGGAACACTCTGCTCAAGTGTACTGATTCAGGTAACCCGTTATGTTATATGGCCGCAGCCTATCGCCCGCTGGCAATGGCAAGCTGGCGATCATATCGCTTGCATGACAACCGCTCTCCCGAGTATGCAGCCCTGTCGCACGAAGCCTGGCAGCAGCCGATTCTGACACCGTTCCGTCAGTTCGCACAATTCCCGGTTCTGGATGGTATCGACCATACTGCACAGCATGTCTGCGTTTGGTTCATCGATCTGCGTTTCCAGTTTCCCGGGTTGCCGCCTTCCTTCCGTTACGGCGTATGTCGTGAAGAAGGAAACGCACCCTGGTATTTGCAGCGTCAACGCGGTGCATTCTGGATCGATTGATATTTCCAACTTATCAGCACCTTACCGAGTGCACTGTAATGGCGAATAGCAGATCAGGCAGGAACTTGCCCGACCCTAGCTACCGTTTTTACGGCAGGATTCCTGTTTCACAGCCCTATGACACCGCCATCTTCACGCGTGATGACAACCGTTGCCGAACGCGGACGTGGCCCGGTGGGATTAGCGACAGCTTGTGATTCACCGGGATGTCTGAACACCGCACCACTGTCCGGCCAGTTACTGGTGAACTGGTTGGGTTGCGAACGATCACCCGGGTGCTGGAAATTGACGAACAGATTTTTACCATCCGGCGTCGAAATGACACCCGTCGTTTCCTGATCATTCGGTCCCACCAGAAAACGCTTGATTTCACCAGTAACCGGATTGGCCGCCAGCATGGCATTAGCACCAAAAGGACCACTGCCCTGCTGCGAACCACTCATATCAGTCCGAATCCAGAGAATACCGTTCTGATCGATCCATAATCCGTCAGGACTGGCAAAGATATTATCCTGGGTCAGAGCAGGACCACTCTGCTCCGGTAAGACTTGACCATTACCCTCGGGACCTGCCAGAACGAAAATATCCCATTTGAATCTGGTCGCCCATGGCCGGTTGCCCTGCTCTCTCCAACGGATAATATGGCCGTACGGATTGGGGCCGCGCGGATTAGGCGCATCGGTTGTCGTACGACTGCTGTTATTGGTCAATGTCATATACACTTCCCGGGTCTGCGGATGGACAGCACCCCATTCCGGCCGATCCATTCTGGTTGCACCGACCACATCCGCCGCCAGACGCGTATTGACCAGCACATCAGCCTGATCAACAAAAAAGATGCCTTTACTGATTGCCATGACACGGAAAAAACGATCATCGATGTCCAGGGCCAGCCATTCTCCCGTGCCATCGTCATTGAAACAAGCTACATATAGCGTACCTTCATCCAGAATATCGCCCCTGACATGATTGTTGTAGCGCGCTTTGGTGACAAATTTATAAATATATTCGTTCTGTGAGTCATCACCGGAGTAGAAAACAAGAGGTTTGCCATATTGTGGGGGAGCCAGCCAGCAGCCTTCATGGGCAAACCGGCCCATGGCGGTACGCTTGACCGGTTTGCTGTCCGGATCGAATGGATCGATTTCCACGATCCAGCCATACGTGTTGGGCTCATTACGATAATCTTCGATCACACTACTGTCTTTTACCGATGCATCGAAACGGATATATTCATCCGCCTCCCCTTGCGCAGCTTCCCAACGGTAGCGGCCGTTGCTCTGGCTCACACCATAACGGCTGTGCTCTCTCGGAAGGCCGGTACGATTGACAAAATAGCCTGCCCAGTTTTCCTCACAGGTCAGATAGGTTCCCCACGGTGTGTAACCATGCGCACAATTGTTGAGAGTGCCGCGTGCTCTGGTTCCCGTCGGGCTGTATCTGGTTTTGACCAGATTGCTTCCCCGGACAGGCCCGCGGATTTCTACCGGTGTGCCGGCTGTGACACGACGGTTATAGGGCCCTCTTACTACCTCCCATTGATCACTGACCGGCTCTTTTCTGATTTCAGTAATACTGACACCATGTGCGGCAATTTCCTTTCTGACTTCATCATCTGGCCGCTGGTCATTTATCAAAGTCAACCCATCAGGATGGAATATATTTTCATCTATGTATTCATGGTTGACGCATAACAAACCATGGCCGTTCGGATCATCATGGAACGGGAAGTAATGCATGCCGTCATGATTCGAACCGATCTGCTGTTCTTGCTCTTCTCCGGTATTACCATCCGGATTGAACTCAGGATAGTTGCCGGTGATCGGCGTGCCCCAGGGGATCAGAACCTGAGCCCTATAGCCATGCGGAATGGTGGCGGTATCTGAACGCGTAACCGGAACCGCACTGAAATTGAATTTCGGATTCAGGGGGACAGGAGACCTGGACAGTGCTGTCAATCCCGTAGTGGCAGAATATTTCCCGGCTTCCACTCTTCCTGTCAATCCAGGTAAACCAAACATACCGGCAACTGCCAGCCCAAGACTGCCGGTCAGGACTTCACGACGGGATAATCTTCTTTCCAGAATGGATGAAAAATGCGCATTATCCGAATGATTGCTCATCGGCTCATCGCCATTATTCGTTTCAACCTGACATACTTTTTTATTATTCATGGCCTTCTCTCTGATTATGATCAAGGAGCTGCCACCGTAGACAATAAAAGTTAAGTGATTATGAAGGTTATATTTCAGACAGATGAATTTCTGCAGCGAATCAGATCTGATTAATTCCTGTCCCAACGTGGCGCGATCTGCTGCCGTAGCAGGGATTTCTTCCAGTCTGGTTTAAAACAGCTATCAACAATGACTCCATAACGCATGGAAAACCTGTGAGAAACTACCTGCGCTGCCATTTCTGCGCTAAAAGTCGGAAATGCTCATTGATTACATTAAAAAGCCATGCATACTTTCTTTGTTGCCTCTACCGGCTTTGGTGTCGGACTCACGTCAACCAGTTTGGGATTGGTGCGGGCACTCGAATATAGCGGTCTTAAAGCAGGTTTTTATAAACCTGTCACTCAACAACACGCCGGTAACTCCAGGCCTGAATATTCCACTGAATTACTCTCGCGAACATTGGGCCTGGCATCACCCGCTTCGCTTCCGTTAGCTACAGTTGAGCATCTGCTGGGCGAAGGTCAGATTGACGACTTGATGGAAGATATCGTCCGGCGATTTCAGCAAGCCGCTGAAGGTTATGATGTGATGGTGGTAGAAGGCATGGTGCCGACACGCTATGTCAGCTATGCCTCACGTGTGAATACCAGGCTGGCCAGCAGCCTCGATGCCGATATCATTCTCGTTTCATCTGCCGAAGATGATGCACTGCAAGCGATTACCGATCGTATTGAAATTCAGGCTCAATTTTTTGGTGGTACTCAGAATCCCCGTCTATTAGGCGTGATCCTCAATAAAATTCGCACTGATCATCCTGATGATTTCTTTGAACAGCTAACAAGCCATTCCACCCTGTTCCGTCAATCCGGCTTTCAGATTCTGGGGTGTATCCCCTGGGAAGATTCCTTGAATGCGCCTCGCATGACGGATGTTGTCACACAGCTGCAAGCTCAGACCGTGAACGCGGGCGATAGTGAAAAACGCCGTGTACAGGATATCGTGCTGTTTGCCAGTGCCGCCCCCAATTCAGTAGCATTGTTACGTCCCGGGGTTCTGGTGGTTACGCCAGGCGATCGGAGCGATATTGTCATGGCTGCCAGCCTTGCCGTACTGAATGGTGTACCACTGGCAGGGTTGCTGCTGTGCAATGACTTTTCGCCGGATCTGCGCGTGCTGGAGTTGTGCAGAGGTGCACTGGCAAAAGGATTACCAGTTTATACCGTCACGACCAATTCATACGATACTGCCGCCAACCTGCATCACATGAATCGGGAGATTCCGCTGGATGACCACGAGCGCGCTGAGCGTGTCGCCAACTTTGTGGCGAATCATATTCGTCAGGAATTATTAGTTAAGCGCTGTGGTGAACCACAGGAACAACGCCTGTCTCCTCCCGCCTTCCGCTACCGCCTGGTCAAGCAGGCGCAAGATGCCGACTGCCGTATCGTGTTACCAGAAGGATGCGAACCCCGCACCATACAAGCAGCGGCTATTTGCCAGGAACGTGGTATCGCCCGTTGCGTGTTGCTGGCAAAACCCGATGCAGTAAAAGCGACGGCCAGTGCACGTGGCATTACCCTGCCCAAAGGGCTTGAAATGATCGATCCGGAAGAAGTGCGCCGAAATTATGTGATGGCTATGGTGGAATTGCGCAAGCACAAAGGACTCAATGAACCCATGGCGCTCGCGCAACTGGAAGACAATGTCGTGCTGGGCACCATGATGCTGGCGACGGGTGAAGTCGATGGCCTCGTCTCCGGCGCAATCAATACTACTGCCAATACCATTCGCCCCGCTTTGCAACTGATCAAAACAGCACCAGGTTTTAAACTGGTCTCCTCTGTTTTCTTTATGCTGCTGCCAGAACAGGTCGTCGTGTATGGAGATTGCGCGGTCAATCCTAATCCTACGGCGGAAGAACTGGCCGATATCGCGCTGCAGAGTGCTGCGTCGGCGCAGGCACTCGGTATTGAGCCACGCGTAGCCATGCTGAGTTATTCCACCGGTGATTCCGGTAGTGGGCAGGAAGTGGAAAAAGTACGCGAAGCCACCCGACTTGCCCGTTTGGCACGCCCCGATCTGCTGATCGACGGCCCGCTGCAATATGATGCTGCTGCGATTGCCAGCGTGGGCCGGCAGAAAGCACCTGGCAGCCCGGTAGCCGGGCGCGCTACCGTGTTTATTTTTCCGGATCTCAACAGCGGCAATACCACTTACAAAGCGGTGCAGCGCAGCGCCAACGTAGTCAGTATCGGTCCCATGCTGCAAGGTCTGCGTAAACCGGTAAATGATCTGTCACGCGGTGCATCGGTGGAAGATATCGTTTATACCATTGCTCTGACGGCCGTACAGGCGGCCAGCCAGCACTAATTCCATTTCTAAATCAAGACTGACTTTGTCGGCTTCGCCTTGCCGTATTATTCATACTGTCTGCAGCTCGCCTTCGTGTCATTTTTGATTTGGAATAAGAAACCTCTGGCCTCACACGTGAGTACGAGAACATTACCTGCGGCCATAGCCACAAATACAGAAAATCAGGTCTGATTTTCCAGAAATAATTCCTGTCCCAATGTGGCACGATCTGCCGCCGCAGCAGGGATTTCTTCCAGTTTGGCGATTTTCTCCAGTAAACGGCTCATACCTCTGCGATTGGCTATTTGAATGGAAAGACCCGGACGTGCGTTGAGCTCCAGTACCAGCGGACCCAGTTCCCGGTCGAGCACGACATCCACACCCAGATACCCCAACCCGACCAGACCGTGGCATTGTGCTGCCAGCGTCAGCAGTCTATGCCAATGAGGAATGGCGAGCCCGGTGATGGTAGCACCGGTATCCGGATGCTGTTCGATCGGATAATTCTGCCAGATGGCATGGGTCGTGCGACCGGTCATCAGATCGATCCCCGCCCCCACGGCACCCTGATGAAGATTGGCTTTACCATCCGACATGCGAGTCGGCAGGCGCACCATGCAAGCCACCGGAATTCCTCTGAACACGATGGTACGGATATCCGGCACACCACGGTAAGAAACCGTTTCGAACAGCGGATCGAATTTGACCCGGTATTCGATCAGCGCCTGATCAGGCTGTCCGCCCAGGCTGTAAAGGCCGCTAAGTACGTTCGAGACATGGTATTCGATATCTTCCTCAGTCAGCAGATCGCCATTGCTTTGCCGGTAACGGCTGTTGAGACGTCCGGTAACGACACAGATACCGTTTCCTCCCGAACCATGTGCCGGTTTGATCACGAAATCCTCGTGATCCCTGACGATGTCCGGAAAACTGGCGACATCGTGCTGGATTTCGATGACGCCATACAATTCGGGCACCGCAATACCGGATGCAATCGCCAGGTATTTGGTCCGCAGTTTGTCGTCCACCAGCGGATAAAGCGAGCGTTTGTTATAACGCAGAATGAAATCAGCATTGCGCTGATTCATACCGACGACTCCGCTCTGCCTGAGTTTCTTCAGGAACTGGAGCATAACGTTACGGCTTGTTCCGTGCAAACGCACGGAAACGCCAGAGCTCCATCAGCCGATAGCCGGAATAGCGACCCAGCAGCAGGATCACGGCCAGCACCACCAGCAACAATTCCGGGAATACAAAGAACATGTACTGAAACTCGTCGATATTCATCGCCAGATACCCGATCACTGCCACCAGCAGACTGCCTGATACCTGTTTGAATGCTTCGGCCGGCCCGGCTTCCTCCCAGGTCAGTGACATGCGTTCAATCGTCATGGTCATGATCACCATCGGGAACAGGGCCACGGATAGTCCCATTTCAAATCCGAGCTTATGCATGATGACACTGACTCCTGCCATCAGCAGCACAACCATGGTCAGCACCGCTGCCAGGCGGGGAACCAGCAACAGTTTCAACTGCTCGACATAAGCACGCAACAGCAGCCCGAGCCCCACGATCAGGCTGAACAGGATCAGCCCCCAGAACAATTCTGTTTCACGGAAAGCCAGTGCGATCAGGATAGGCATGAATGTGCCAAAGGTACGGATTCCGATAATGTTGCGCATGAACACGACGACCAGCGCTCCCAGCGGCACCATCAGCAGTACCTTATACACATTCTGGGTATGTACCGGTAATGAATACAGCGAAAAATCCATCAGGTGGGAGCCTTTCTCCGCCGAGCGGAATCCGGCAATATTGACGGTTTCCTGCAATGTTCTGGCAACTGAATACTGGATGCCGGATTCGGCAGCCCCTTCAATCGAGAAAGAACGGTCATCATCGATCTGCCAGATAATGAAACTCGATGGTAGGCCCTCCTGGCCATCCTTGATATTCAGGGTACGCCACTGCTCACCATCATAAACCTGCAGAAAATGTTCCAGATCCGCATATTCCTTATCATCCTGCAAGCGTAACCCACGAATGACACGGGAAGGAATACGGGCGCCGGCCAGAACCCAGCTCAGCGTTTTGGCCAGATTACGGGTACGGCTGACATGCTTCATCAGTAATTTCAGCTCCGGTATCGATGCTGCCGCATTCAACTGCTCAATGACCCGCTGTGTAAAGGAAATGGTGTCGGCTGACTGCTGGCGCGCCTTATCCAGCACTCCCTGAATCACGGGAGCCAGATTTTCGGGGTACACAGGCGGTTTCGGGTAAACCGGTGCTGCCTCCGCCTTGGACACGGCTTCTTCGTTTTCGAACAACACCGCCCGGTAAAACAATAACTGTTTACCCTGCGCCCTGCGCTTGGCCCATCGCGCAACACGGCCGGTGTTATCCTGCTCGATTGCCAGCCCGTAATCTGCACTGACGAAATCCTCATCCAGGATGGAATAACCGGCAGGATTGAAAGGCAACGGCAGAGTCACCTTGATTGCACCGTCCGGTTTGGCACGAAAACTGATACGGGCTTCGATATTCCATACCTGTGCCTCTTCAGAGGCAGTCAAAGGCAAGCCGATTATGGCTGCCTTGTAGTAGGCCATCCCCAATCCTGCGAGACACAGTATGAATGCCAGCAGATACAGATGCAGTTTTCTCATTCGTGCTGCCCGGAATCAGCTGGTTCACTGCCTTTCTTTTTCTTTTTGGTATGACCACACACCGCTTTGCTGAGATAGGCGCGTGCGGGATCAACCAATACGTAGCCGGCCAGCGCCCTGCGCCCGAGCAACACCGGATAATTCAGGGCACGGCGATCGATCAGATCGAACTCGGCTTCCCGGACCTCATCCGCCAGACAAATTTCCATGGAAATCACCGGACGTTCCTGAGAAGGCCCGTCGTGCCGTTTGATTTTAAGCACACGGACCAGCGGACGCTCGATCTCGACAGAACGCTCTTCGGAACCTTTCCTGAAATCAAAGGTAAATTTAACCCACTGCTTGCTGTTTTTTCTGAATATCTCGATATCGCGAGCGCTCATGGAAGAAGTATTCGCGCCGGTATCGACTCGTGCAGGCATCTTGATCCCCCAAGGTTCCAGACGGATAAACTCAACCCAGCCAAGAATTTTCAGAGATTCCGGGGTTGCTGTGGTTTTTTCCGCTGCAATCGCGTCCAAGGGTATCAGCAATGATAAAACTGCAAACAGGCTGCGCAACAATGATCTGATTGAATGAATAGCCATCAGTTTCTTTCTGAAATTTTTTGTAGTTAAAGAATCACTCTCGATATGAGTAGTTCCATCGGACAAAGACAGGGCTGATTTGACAGCCGCATGATGAGCGGGTAAAAGAAGCAGAACCTTCGTTACAGACTAAATGAGGAAGCCACTTACAACCCACAAATGGCCCGATTATACATTGGGATATCAGCAGAACCGCGTTTTTCTGATTATTCGGCGTGCAACAGTTCTGGTGCGGTAAAGGCAGACAGGACGATTACATTGCACAAATTTCAGGATACCGCCTGACCAGGATGATTTAATCCTGACGATGCAGCAGACAAGTAGTCAGCGCTGAGTCATGCGGTTGGCTACCTTGAACGACAAGTGTCGCCATCGAACACCGCTTGGGTTTAGTCGTGGCACCCCGAGCCTGCATCTGTCTCTTGATCACAATTCAGTAGTAGGATGTGGTGAGGCACGAACCGCATCGCTTGGATCATTCTTCGGCCATTGCTGGATCACATTACCCCGATTTTCAGGGTAAATTCATGTGCAGTATCTCTGTGAAAACTGGATTCAGTCATGGTTTAACTTCGTTGACCGGATTGCTCGAACGATGCGGTTCGTGCCTCACCGCATCCTACTGCACTTATTCCGTTTCCAAATCAAAAATGACACGAAGGCGAGCCGCAGACAGTATAAATAATACGGCAAGGCAAAGCCGACAAAGTCAGTCTTGATTTAGAAATGGAATTACGCCACCTTTCTGCGATTGAACCAAAAGCCACCTGCGATCAGTAACAGTGTCAGCGCTTGCAGCGTAAGTCCTTGCTCAGTCGGATGGATACCCAGCAGTGGCAGTGAAACGAAGCGCACCGCCGTCGCGTCGAGCACGCCTGCCTCCTGCAGGGCTGCGATACCGTTACCGACGAATACGACAGCCATGAACGCCAACAGTGCCGACATCACCGCGAAAAACGGTCCGATCGGTAGCCGCACACTGTAGCGCAGGATGGCACCGCCGATCAGCACCAGCAGCACCGCTGCGGCTGCGATACCCCACAGTACGGCAGCATGGCCTTCCACGCCCGCCTGAACCCACAGCGCCTCGTAGAACAGGATCACTTCGAACAGTTCACGATACACTGCGAGGAACGAGATACCCGCCATCGCCCACAGCGTACGCTTGCCGAGCGCAATATTGACCTGCTCGCGGATAAAGCGGCTCCAGGCCTGTGCATTCGCGCGGCTGTGCAGCCACCAGCCCACGTACAGCAGCATCGCCGCAGCCAGCAGCGCCGTGATGCCCTCGATAAGTTCACGGTTTGCGCCTGAGATACTGATCACGTAGCTTGCCACCACCCAGGTGACGACGCCCAGCACCATCGCACCCATCCAGCCAGCATGAATATAGGGCAAGGCATCGCGCCGCCCGGTCTTGATGACAAAGGCGATGATGGCCGACAACACCAGAATCGCTTCCAACCCCTCACGCAACAGGATCAGCAGCGAACTCACGAAAGCCGTCGTGGGTGACAAACTGCTGCTCGACAGCACATCGTCAGCGCGATCGAGCAGTGCCTTGATCTTGGCAACCTGGGCGGACACAGTTTCGGCAGGCCCGCCATCACCGATGGTTGCACGCAACGCCATCATTTCCCGCTCGATCTCAGTACGCAGTGGCGCATTCACGTTATCCAGAGCGGATTCAACCAGCTCGAAACCTTCCAGGTAGGCCGCAATCGCCAACCGACGTGCGCCCTCGCGATCGCCACGAGTATAGGACTGCACCACCTCATCGAGCTTGGTACGCGAGAATACCAGCGGCGCCGGTGCAGCCGCCTGCAGCGCCTGCGGCTGCTGCGTCAGATAGGTGCGCACCGCATCCAGTACTGTGCCGGTCTCAGCCTGATCGCTGGGTGCCTGATCGACCAGTGATTTCAAGCTGTCGAACACAGGCTTTCCCTGGCCATTGCGCCATGCAGCCTCACCACGCGCAACAGCTTCCGGATCGGCACGCAGACTGCCCGCAAAGAACGCAAGCGCCCAGCGGTCAGCTTCAGAAAGTTCGGTGAACGCACGCATCGGCGTACCACCCACACCAAGTGTGATGGTGTTATAAAGGCCATAGAGACTGCGCTGGCGCATACGTCCCTCATCATGAAAATCGCTCGGTTCCGGCTCCATACCGTTGGCCAGCGGCCCATCGCCACGGCCTTCCGTACCATGGCAGGTAGCACAGTGCTGGGCGAACAACCTGGCACCCACTGCCAGATCCGGTACCTGACGCGGCGCCACGCTGAGCTTCCATGCCTGGATCACACCCAGGCGCAGTTGGCCAGCCTGCGTGGAAACTTCACTGCCTGGCGCCTTGGCATCGATGCTCGCCAGCAGTGCATGAGCCTGCTGCAACAGCGCCGGCTGCTCCGGCACCGCTGGCAACTGCTCCAGCAGCGTGATAGCCTGCGTGGCAAACTCGCGCTGCTCCTCGTACTCCTCAGCATTGAGCACCTTGTCATCCTGTACGAACTCGGGATAATCCACGCCCACATAATCAAGCATGTGCACGATGGTCTGTGCCCTCTCATCATCAGCTGACGCAGCAGCAGCCATGCCATGCAGGCTGACCATAAATATGAGCATTGCCAGACATTGAATCAGCAAATTCTGCAGAAAAAAAAGCGTAGGTTTGTTCATCGTTTCATCTCCAAATGCCTGGACCTGGTCAATCCGTCGTTATAAGTAACTCAGCCCGGTCTGAAACCGGGCTTGAGCCCACCAAATCGCCTCATGCATGCGTGTTCTCTCTGAACGCACTGCAGATGTTGTTGCGTCTCAATCTCTTTCTAACCTCGCAGCTAACCACCACAGCTCATATAAATCTACCGTTTACGGCCTGGTTCGCTAGCGCCAAGTAAAAAGTGAAGTTTATACGTAATCGATGAGTATTTAAGCCGATTTTTAACGCAGAAAGGCAATACAGGTAGTTTCTCAGAGGTTTCTCAACTGATAACAACGTGCCCTGCCATGAGATTTCAGTAACTATACCGCACACTCGCCAGGAAATTGCGTGGTTCACCATACCAATTGCCATAGGACGAATATCCCACAGTTTGGTAGTATTTCTTGTCGAAAATATTGTTGACGTTGAGAGTTGCAGACCAGTGTTTATCGAAACGGTATTGTGCAAATAAGTCGACCAGTACGCGTCCCGGTTCGGTAAACGCATAGTCTACTGAGGGGCCATCATATTGGCCGGTAGCTTGATTGAATGTTGTCGCCGATCCCTTCTGGTAGTTTGAGCTTTGTGCGGTTATGCCACCGCCCAGTTTCAGGTCATTCAGTATGCCTTTCAGCTCATAGGTTGACCATAATTTGAACAGGCGTTTGGGCGTGATTGTGCTATAGCGGCCATTGCCTGCTTTGTTCTCATTATGGTTGAACGTATAGCCGGCCAGAATTTGCCAGCCAGACACGATCTCACCGCTGATCTCGATATCCATCCCTCGGCTGGTGATACGGCCATCATCGAGAAAACAGCAGTAGCTGCCCAAGTTACCGGGCGTATATGGAGGATAGGCCGGGTCTTGTATCGCCTCACCATTGCGCTTGATAGAAAAGAAAGCAAGCGTTGTATTCAGTCGGTTATTGAGCAGACCACCTTTGATACCGATTTCATAGCTGCGCCCGGTGACAGGATCGAGCGGTGTACCGGGCAAAGGCCCTTTACGGTTACTCGCCTGCGATTTATAGGTTTCAGCAATGCTGCCATAGGTTGACCATTGTCTTGTCAACTCATAAACCACGCCCAGATAAGGCGTAAAAACCATGCTATCTTCGTATTTTGTTAAAGATGTGGAAGTGACAACGCCTGTATTCTGGTCAAATTCGTTAAAGATATCATCGTACTTGTACCAGCTAACACGTCCGCCAATAATGAATGTGAGTGGATCAGCTACTTTCGCTGCCAGAGATCCGTAGACTCCTTTCTGTTTAGGTTTATTTGTACTTTCCCATTGTCGAGCAAACGAATAATCTGATATACGGTAGGTTCTTGGGTCGATTTCAAAGATGCTAGGAGAAGTCACGTGAGAATCATCCGAGGGATTGTTATAGTTTATAGCGGCCTTGACTCTACTGATATTCGCACCCAAAATAACTTTGTGTTCTCTACCAAACAGATAGAATGAGCCCTTTAGAACAGCGTCGAGTGTTTTCTGTGTTTCGTTCATATTGAATAAATTCCTATCACCTCCCATTCCCAAGAAGGTAAGTGGATCGATCGCTCCAAACCATGCAATTTCGCGGTGGAAATTTCTGCTTTCTGCTCGCGATGCCTCGACGCTCAAGGTCCAATCCGCTCCGATTGCCTGTTCGACGCGGATGAACTGCTGATTGTTCTTTCTTAAAAAACGAGAATCGGGTCCAGCGAGAGAGAAGCTGCGCCGCAGGCCGATATCATCACCATTCGAATAGCGTGGCAGGCCCCAGTGATTATATGCACCATAGTCCTGACGCATGAAATTGCCGCCGATAGAAAGCATAGTGCTGTTGGTAATATCCGCTTCGACGATGCCATAAAACAGGGCTTTGTCGCTTTTGCCAAAATCATAGAAATATTGTCGATCCTCATAGACGCCGACGAGCCGCCCGCGAATGTGTCCATTCGCCATAATCGATCCGCCGACATCCAGCTCTCCGCGATAATTGTTCCAACTACCTGCATGCGCCAGCGCCTTCACCTGGAACTGCCTGGTTGGTTTCTTGCGCACGAGATTGATCGCACCACCCGGATCGCCTGAAGTGCCGTAAAGCGCATCAGAGCCACGCAAGACCTCGACACTATCGAACATTGCCAAATCTAGTTGATTCATGCTGAGGCCAGGAAGTGCTCCGCCTATCAATGGGTTGTTGCCGTCGATCTGGTAATTCGTGATTTGGAAACCACGGGAGTAAAAGGCTGAATTAGAGGTTCTATTTTGCTGAACCGTAATGCCGGGCGTGTAAATCATTACATCATTCAGCGTTTTTAATTGCTGATCTTGAATGCGTTCATGGGTCATCACCGTAACAGTTTGCGGCAGTTCTTTGAGCATTTGCCCTTTGCCGTAGGAGAACTGGCTGGTTGTATAGGAGCCGGTGCCTTCGGTAACGCCATCAGTAAGACTCGTCCCTGTAACGGTTACCGGCGTCAGTTGCGTCATCTCTCCTGATGCTGGCCGCGAAAGCGATACATTCTTGCCTGTTCGGCGAAACTCGATGCCGGTACCGGCCAACAGACGCCGCAACGCCTGATCTGCCGTCAGGCTGCCGGAAATGTTCGGTGCATTCAGTCCCTGCACGATTTCCGGCAGGTAGAAAATCTGCAACCCTGTTTGTTCGCCTAATTGCTCCAGAGCTGCATCCAGCGATTGCGCCGGAATACTGACCGAGACAGGTGCTTCTTGCGCCTGAACACCCTGCGGAGCCATGCCAAAGGCGAGAACGATCGAAAGTACCAGGTTAAAACCAATCAGCGTCGTACCCCGGCGCTGCAAGGCTGTTGGTGTAACTTGTTTATTCATGAATGAAGTTCCGGAAAATAAATACGCGCATACGGCGCAGACATCCCTGGCTTGGCCAGGGTCTTGGAAAAGGGCCTTATTCCATTTCTAAATCAAGACTGACTTTGTCGGCTTCGCCTTGCCGTATTATTCATACTGTCTGCGGCTCGCCTTCGTGTCATTTTTGATTTGGAATTACATTGAAAAACACCCTCTATAGGTAAGACACCGTAGCGAAGAATTTTCCGGAATGATTCTCAACACGAGTGATACTGAATGTATCTCTTGTGTCTTTTAAGAGATGGAACGAAGGCACCGACAGCGACGGCAGCAAAATAGAGAAATGTCAGTAAGAGGAACTCAGCGGCTCATAATTACGGAAGCACCATCGACGTGACGTATGACAGTCACTGGCGCGATTTCGGGCAGGATGTCCAGGGCTGCTTCCGGTGCCTCGATGCTCAGCGTGCCGGAGATACGCAGTTGCCCCAATCGGGTATCGGCGATACGTAGCGGTTGGTTCAGATAACGGCTCAGCTCAGCCGCCACGTCGGATAGCGGGACATCGCGAAAGACCAGACGCCCCCGCTGCCATGCCGTGATGGTCTCGACATGATCAGGATACGGAGAGATCAGACCATCTTGCGGCGATGCCACAGAAACCTGGCCCGCCGCCAAAAGTGCACGCTTGCGTTGCCACCAGGGGCCGGTGGAAAACTCGACTGATCCTTCCTGTACGGCAACCATGACACGATCCTGGTCACGCCGCACATCGAATTGCGTACCGGTGACCAGCACGCGTGCATCGCCCGCTTCGACTAGGAACGGCCTGGCGGTATCGTGGCTGATGGAAAACAAAGCCTCGCCACGATGCAGTTCGACAGTGCGGCGAGCATTATAAAAGGCAATGGAAATATCCGTGTCGGTATTCAGATCGATGTGTGAACCATCCGGCAACCCGATTTGCCGACGTTCTCCTTTCGACGTGGCCAGCCGTTGAGTGAATGTGGGAGATGGTGCCCAGAGATCATGCGTCAACCAGCTTGCGGTAATCACAGCCGCACAGGTCGCACCGGCGCCGATCAGCATGCGCCGACGCCCATGGTGTGGCCGATCGTCATCAGTTCTGTCCATGATGGCGCGCATCTCGTCCATCGGCAGATAATCGGCGACCTTCCAGACGTCCTGTAAAGATCGGTATTCCCGCTCATGCGCAGGATCGCATGCGAGCCAGGCATCGAGCTCTCGTTGCTCATCAGGCGTCAGAATACCGAGCTGAACCTTCGAGAACCAGTGCAGGGCCTGTTCGCGCGGTGTATTTCGGTCGGTTGAATGGTCAGTTGAGGTCATTGCGCGCGTCGCGAAGGACACAGGGCATGAAAAATAACCCTTCAATGATAAGACGTCTGGGCATTCGGAAATCCGGAATCAGTGCGGCGCATGGTTTTGTAATTTTTCCTGAAGATGTCGCATTGCCCGCTTCATATATTTTTCGACCGAACTGGGCGTCAATTGCAATTTGTGTGCGATTTCTTCCTGAGTATAGCCTTCGATCTTGTTCCATAAAATGGCACTTCAGCGGAAGCTCCAGCAAGGCAGCATGAAGCACCTACGTCAGTTCTGCAGTTCGAAGCGCCACATCCGGATCATGCTGCAGGGGATGTTCATCGTCGCCCAGCTCATGCAGGGGCAATGCTTCATGACGCGACTGCCGGCGAATTTCACTGATGAGACGATTCTGAGCCGCCCGGTACAAGTACGCTTTCTGATCGATCGCAGCCGCGTGTTCACCACGCAGCAGCCCTTCGATGGAATCCTGGGCGGCATCTTCTGCATCGTGCGGCAGGGAACTCTTCTTCGCCCATGTCCCGATCAGCCCGCTGTAGTAAGCGAGCCAACCTTTTTTGGGCGCAGGTGAACGGGACATGACGAATGGAAAATAAACAGACGTAGCAAATCGCATATGGTAACAATAATTCTCATTCAGATATAGGAGATCCCTATGCAACAACGCTACGCCCTGGTGCTGATAGCTAAAATATGGAGATAGAAATTGGACTGGAGCGGGTGAAGGGAATCGAACCCTCGTATGCAGCTTGGGAAGCTACCGTTCTACCATTGAACTACACCCGCCTGTTTGTTTCCGGGGAAGATGGTGGACATATTACCTTTATCAGCCAGAGACATGACAAGAAAATGCAAGGCAGAGGTTTAAGCAAGTTTCTGATATATGGATATCTCATTCCATTTCTAGATCAAGACTGACTTTGTCGGCTTCGCCTTGCCGTATTATTCATACTGTCTGCAGCTCGCCTTCGTGTCATTTTTGATTTGGAATCAGACTAACAATCCGGGCATCACGAACAACAACGTGCCTACCGCAGCTTTCTGCCAACACCTGTCAACCATGAATGGATCGTCTCCGACCCCGCGATCCAGCAATTGCTGGGGCAGACAGACCGCGCATTAGGGGAACTCAACGCTTTCGCCCAGCTGATCCCCGACATCGATTTCTTCATCAGTATGTATGTCACCAAGGAAGTGGCCCAGTCCAGTCGTATCGAAGGTACGCAGACCAATATCGAAGATGCTTTCAAGGAAGCCGACGATCTTTTGCCGGAAGAGCGCAATGCAAAAATCAGGTAAAGCTGACGGAAAGAAGAAGGGATGAGTGATCTGCACAGCTGTGCCGAAGCCTGCACGCTCATATCCAATCGCCCTCATTGACAGCTTCTTGCACTACACTTATATTTTCTAATATATTTTACTTGTTTGAGGTGTGCCATGTCGCAAATCACGCTTTATCTCGATGACGAAATCCAGGCGCTGATCGAGCAGCGCGCCAAAGCCAGCGGGCTGTCCAAAAGCCGTTGGGTGGCTGAATTCATTACCAAATATGCCGCACAAGAATGGCCACAAGACTGTCTGGAGCTGGCGGGGCGTTTTGCCGATTTTCCACTGCGTGAAGAGGCTAATCGACTACCTGCTGATACGCCGCGCCTGGAATTCTGAGTGCTAAACATGCTGATTCTGGATAGCAATACCATCAGTTATTACTTTCGCGGTGATCCGCAAGTGGTGCCACGTCTGCAGGCACAGCGCCCGCAGGATATGGCTGTACCCGCCATTGTGGAATATGAACTGCGCTACGGTCTGCTGCGTTTGCCGCCCGAAATGGCTACGCCCCGTCTGGCTGCCCTGACTACCTTGCTGCTACCCATGCAGAAACTGCCTTTCGACAGCGAATGCGCCGACCATGCTGCCCGCATTCGAGCAATGCTGGAGGCAGCAGGGAATCCTATTGGACCGCACGATATCCTGATTGCCGCCATCGCCTTGCGTCACGGCGCAGCACTGATTACACGTAACGTGCGCGAATTTTCCCGTGTACCGGGTTTGCAATGGATAAACTGGCATGAGGGTTAAACAATTTTTCCATTTCGGCACTTATGCTGATGACATCTTCGCCGTGCTGAAACCGGCATCCAGAACCTCAGTCTGCGGTGAGCACCGTTTGTAACGTTTCCCACTCTGGAATCATCGCTGCCTGTCCGTAAAATTGGTCACTCTCGTCCAGCAGGTTCCAGACGGTTACATGACGTATCAGCAACCGGCTGCCATCGGCAGCAATACGAACGCCCGTGTAGTCATCGATATAACCGTTGCGCGATACACGATCCAGCAGGCGCATACGTTCTGCGCGATCCACCGGTTCTGCCGACAGGCGTGAAGGCATCCGGGTGAACTCATCCCAGGTCATACCGAATAGTTGCAAAGCAGTCTGGTTACCATAATTGAAAATGGGATCAGGCTGGGTGCCATGCGAGATAAGGGCGAAAGGCGCCTGCTCCAGCCACGTTATTGCTTCACTGGCATCCAGCTTCGGGTCGAACAAATATCGGCCGGTATAATGACGATAACTTGTCTGCAAAATCGCCATGTGATGGGCTATTTGATCTTTTTTGCTGTCAGGCAGGGTCATACTGTGAAAAATCTCCATCATCCGGACGGGTACAGGTGTTTATTTGTATCAAAAATACGTTTTTACAGGTTGGCTTCTAATTCAGGTACCACCTCAACTGCCTATACGGAAAGTCTCTGCTCTACCATCGGGCCAGACCCGCATGCTAGAATGAATCCCTTCATTTATGGGCTGCCTTTGGCTATTTTTCTGAAAATTATGCAACTCATCATCAACGGACAGCAACAAAGTTACGATGGCCCGATGAATGTACAGCAGCTGGTAGAAAAATTATCGCTGCAGAACAAGCGTTTTGCCATCGAGCGCAATGGTGAAATCATTCCTCGCAGTCAGTTTCCTGAACAGCTCCTCAACGAAGGAGATCAACTGGAAATCATCGTGGCGGTGGGTGGTGGCTGATTTTTCGATCGCTCAAAATTTGTTTCAGTCTCTGACTGTACTCTTCAACTGACCACATCGATCCCGGACGTATTTATGGAACCTCTCGTCATAGCCGGTAAAAGTTATTCCTCCCGTTTACTACTGGGGACGGGAAAATATAGGGATTTCACTGAAACCCGCGCGGCAGTCGATGCCAGTGGCGCACAAATCATCACGGTAGCAATACGCCGCACCAATATCGGACAAAATCCCGACGAACCTAATCTGCTGGATGTACTGCCACCCTCGCAGTTTACGCTGCTGCCCAATACTGCCGGATGTTACACGGCAGAAGACGCCGTCCGCACACTGCGCCTGGCACGTGAACTGCTCGACGGGCATGCGCTGGTCAAGCTGGAGGTACTGGGTGATCAGAAAACGTTGTTTCCCGATGTAGTAGCAACGATTGAAGCCGCAAAAATCCTGGTCAAAGAGGGTTTTCAGGTAATGGTCTATACCTCGGATGACCCTATTGTCGCTAGACAACTGGAAGATATCGGCTGTGCTGCCATCATGCCGCTGGCTTCGCTGATCGGTTCCGGCATGGGCATCCTCAATCCCTGGAACCTGCAGATCATCATAGACAAAGCCAGCGTGCCGGTCATTGTGGATGCAGGCGTCGGTACCGCATCGGACGCAGCCATCGCGATGGAACTCGGTTGCGATGGTGTGCTCATGAACACCGCAGTAGTCAGTGCCCGCAATCCGGTATTGATGGCCAGCGCCATGCGTAAAGCGGTCGAGGCCGGACGTGAAGCCTACCTTGCCGGACGTATGCCCAGGAAAATTTATCAGGCCAGCCCAAGCTCTCCGACAGAAGGCATGTTTACCGGCACTCAGCATCCTGCCGCAAACAGCTAAAAATACATTCCCTCAGGAAACCGGTTTTTGTCTTCTCATTCGCCGATTCGCAGTTATGTGCTCCGCCAGGGATATTTTTCCAGTGCGCAGCGACACGCCTACGAATCTCTGCTGCCACGTTACGGCATTCCACTCACTGAAGAAGCGGTCGACCTCGATTCACTCTTCGGGCGCACCGCACCCAGAATCCTGGAAATCGGATCAGGGATGGGGGAAACTACTGCCGAAATTGCCGCACAACATCCGGAGAAGGATTTTATAGCCATCGAAGTTCACGCACCGGGAATCGGCAGTTTGCTCGACCGGATCGAAAAACACGGGCTGACTAATCTGCGCATCATCCCGCATGATGCAAAACTGGTTTTGCAGCAGATGTTTACCAGCGAATCACTGGATGGCATCCATATTTTTTTCCCGGATCCGTGGCCCAAGGCACGGCATCACAAACGCCGCCTGATCCAGCCGGATTTCGTCTCGCTTCTAAGCGACCGACTGAAACCCGGTGGCTATCTGCATATCGCCACCGACTGGGAAGACTACGCCATCCACAGCCTGCATGTCTTAAGCAATGAACAGCGGCTCATCAATACTGCCGCTGACTATGTCCCCCGCCCCCCATACCGGCCACTAACCAAATTTGAACAGCGTGGCATGAAGCTCGGCCACACCATACGCGACCTGATATTCACCAGAACCGCCTGAACAATCTTTCTTGAGAGTGCTTCTAAAAAAATGGCAGACTTTTTCAAAGCTGTCTCTGCATTGTTTATGTAGCAGATATACACTGTCTTCCATAATCATTCATCCGGAGAGCACATCATGAAACAGATCACCACTATTATTTGTATTGCCGGCTTGACCGGTTTGTCAGCCCCCGCGTTTTCGTTCCCGGCCACCCTAGCCAATACCGCAGATATACCGATCGATATGAAATCAGCATCACTTTCCCAGCCAACCCATATTGCAGCCTCCGGAACAGAAACCGATAACAAATCAGCTTCGCAACCGGCAATTCAAGGAAACGAAATGCAAGATGAGCGCATTGAATTTGAAGAAGAGGCCGCACGCAGAGAATTTGGAGATAAATCCAATCTGGAAGAATTCAAGGAGCAGGAAATACGCAGAGAATTTGGCGGACAGACAAAATTTCCAGAACCTGCCCCCCCAGGCAAGGGATATAATCGCTAATATAAAACCGAATCCGATAGTTAATGCATCCATTTGAGATAGTCGAGAACGATTAACCACCGGATTTTGCTCCGTCACCGGGTAATCGGCTGAAATCCGGTGGTTATCTGCATATCGCCCCTATAGAAAGCTGCCTGAACCTTCCTTCTTGCGTGTGCCCGGCAAGATGCAATCGGCATGACAAGGTATGATAAGCGACTCAAGCGTAATCCAGTTTCAGATAACCTGACCGCAAGCTAACCGTTCTCCATGAATGCAGTAGAAATCGAACAGGCCATTTCCGAGCTGGCAAATGAAACCTTTAACCCGGAAGAATTCCCCTATGCCTTTCTGGCTGCTTTCGGCAATAAGGTCACGACCATCAAACGGCTGCGCTCTGGTGCATCGAACAAATCCGATCTGGGCGGTGTGTTGCAGATCAACAACATCCACATCGCAGTGGCACAACCGGGAGAAGTCACAAAAATGCTGACTGCGCTCAGAGCCAGTCCTGCAACCACCCGTTACAAGGCCAAAAATATAGATGTCTGCCGATCTACGCGCAGCCCATGAGCGCAATGATGAAGTGCTGGAACACATCTACGTTGGCCGTCGCTTCAAAAACGACACCGAGCGGCTGGAAAAGCTGTTCGACCTCTACACCCGGATGAGTGCAACGCAAAAATCGGGCAAAACTGGCAGAAAAAAGAAAGGATGAGTGCGCTGCACAAACAAACTCGACTCAGTGTAAAAGCCACCATGTTTTACAATCAGGAAAGCAGCTTTGCCAGTTGCTGGTTGGCGAAATCAGACTCTGGCATCATAATCCATCTATGAAAATAGAGAATGAAACCGGTCTCATCCACAGGGAACCAAATTTACCCAATAAAAAAATTATCATCATCTCTGGCCCCAATGGTGCCGGAAAAACCACCTTTGCGCGCTCCTTTCTGCCTGCCGAAGCTGAATTGCTACGCTTTATCAATGCCGATTTAATTGCAGCCGGGCTATCGCCCTTTATACCGGAAGCAGCTGCCATCAAAGCCGGGCGGCTAATGCTGGAAGAAATCCGGCAATGTGTGCAACAAGGTGAAAGTTTTGCTCTGGAGACGACTCTTTCTGGCCTGGGGTATCTGCAGCATATCGAACAGTGGCGCTCGCTGGGTTATCGGGTGAGTTTGTTTTTCCTGAGTTTACCCGATGCAGAAACGGCGATTGCCCGTGTGGCCGAACGAGTACGGCAGGGTGGCCATGATATTCCCGAGCCCGTCATTCGCCGCCGTTTCACAGCAGGCAAACGAAATTTTATCCAGCGTTACCGCAATAAGGTGAACGACTGGGCACTTTACGACAACGCCGGCAATATGCCTGTATTGCTGGAATGGGGGGAAAACACATGAACAAACCAGATATTTCACAAGCCAGAAACCCGGATCTCCGGGCTTCACTGGCTGCCCTGCTGCGTGCTGCAGAAATGGCACGTCAGACGGCAATACAAACCAATACTGCTATCGTGCTAGTACAAGACGGTAAATTGATAAAAATCACCGCACAGCAGTTGCAAGAAGGTACGCAAGAGGAAAAGCGCAAATAATGACGCAATCTGTCCCTTCTGTTTCCGTTTCTTATTCTCAAAATGGCCGTTCAACCAGCTCTAACGAGCTGGGAATGCGATCGATGCCTGGGAAAAACGCATGGCCGAAGGTGCCGCCGCCTTCGTGCGCTTCAAAGATGAAGGTCGCTATGAGTGATCTCGATCTTGACGACCTTCGCGCAGAGTTAGCAGATTTCGCCCAACCCGGGAAAAAAGGCGGACGCACGCTGCGTGAGGAACGCATCATCGCCGGTTTCGAGGAAATTCAGCGTTTTGTCGATGAGCATGGCCACGAGCCGTTACATGGCGAGGATCGCGATATTTTCGAGCGACTTTATGCCGTGCGCCTCGATCGGCTTCGCGCGCTGGAAGAGTGCCGCACGCTTCTCGTGCCATTCGACCGCCAGAACCTGTTAATCGGCGTGGAAATCGCTACACCCATACCTACCTGTTGAAGAAATGGATACCGATGCGCTTATGGCCGAACTCGCCGGGGCCGCTGGCGATTCTGAAATCACTGAGCTTCGTCATGTCCGCTCCGCTGCTGAAAAGCGCACCGCCGAGGAAATTGCCAACCGGGAACCCTGCCCTGATTTCGATGAGTTCAGACCTTTATTCGAGCAGGTACACCATGATTTAAAAACCGGCACACGGCAAGTACGCCGATTCGTGGGAGATGCCAGGGTGAAAACAGGTGATTTTTTTATCCTTGGCGGGCAGACTGTCTGGGTTGCTGAAAAAGGAAATGAATTTACTACTCCTCAGGGTCATCCGGATGCCCGTCTGAGGGTCGTTTATTCAAATGGCACTAAGAGCAATCTTCTGATGCGTTCGTTGCAATGCGCTCTCAATAAGGATGAAGCCGGCCGACGGATTACCGGAAAAGATACAGGATCACTGTTTAGTGAGTTTCCGGAAGAAAATGACATTGAAAGTGGCACTATTTATGTGCTGCGCAGCCTGTCGAATCATCCTTTCATTGCTGAGCACCGTGAGCTGATCCACAAAATCGGTGTTACCGGGGGTAAAGTTGAAACACGTATCGCCAGTGCGGCGCACGATGCCACTTACCTGCTGGCCGATGTGGAGATCGTGGCTACCTGGAAGCTGGCTGGCATCAACCGCATCAAACTGGAAGCGCTGTTCCATCGTATTTTTGCCCCGACACAGCTCGATCTGACCATTCAGAGTCGGTTTGGTTATCCGATCAGACCCAAAGAATGATTCCTCGTCCCGTTTCATATCATTGATGAAGTGGTAAAACGCATTCTGGACAGTTCGATCTCCAATGTCATTTATGACCCGAAAACGGCCAGTTTGCGGAAAATATAGCCAGATATCCTGACAAATCAGCCTGATTCTTAGTACACGCACTCCAATATATGCAATAACTGCCGTTGATATATTCTTTGAAACAGGCAAAGGAATATCCATGGATTTCGCACTTTTTCTCTACATTTCTCTCGCGACGACCATCACCCTGCTGGTGATCGGAATCATGATCTATAACAGCCTGGTAGATATCAAATATACTGTCTCACAGGCTTGGTCGAATATTGATGTGCTGCTGAAACAACGTCATGACGAGCTGCCCAAGCTGGTTGAAACCTGCAAACGCTATATGCAGTTTGAGCAGGAAACGCTGCAACGGGTGATGGAAGCACGCACACGCATTGCCAGTGCACGTGAAACTGGTAATCTGCCCGCTCTGGGTGCGGCGGAAGGGATGCTGAGAATGGGATTGGGTAATCTGTATGCGGTGGCGGAAGCTTATCCCGAACTCAGGGCCAGCGAGAAATTTCGGCACCTGCAGACGCGCATCACTCATCTGGAGAATGGCATCGCCGACCGGCGCGAGTACTACAATGAAGCAGTCAAGAACAACAATATCCGCATCGAGCAGTTCCCGGAAATCCTGATCGCCAAGTGGTTCGGATTCAAGGAACGGTTATTGCTGGAATTCACCGAAACCGATAAGCATGACCATGATCTGAACAGGTTATTCAGCTGATCCGGTTACGTCATGGCGGAATTTCCATTCAACCTTTCGCCAGAAGAATATGGATTCACACTGATCTTCCTGCTACTGGCTGCATTAACCAGTTTTTACTATTTCACGCGCGACTGGCAGCGCTGGCGCCTGATCCAGGATACCCCCACGGCACGCCTGCGCTCTGCTCATCAGGGATATATCGAGCTGGAAGGTAAGGGGAAATCCCGGCCTGACCACCCCATTTTCGCGCCATTATCCAACCATCAATGTCTCTGGTATCACAGCCTGGTCGAGCGCAAGGAAACCATCCTGGGACAGAAACGTACACGTACCGAATGGAAAATCCTGTATCAGCACACCAGCGATCAGTCGTTTTTGCTGGATGATGGTACTGGTACCTGTTTGGTTAATCCGGAAGGAGCGGAAATCACCAGTAATGAAAAACTGGTCTGGCACGGTAACACCGAGTGGCCAACACGCACCCGAATACTGGACAGCGATTCGGCCATTGTCGCGATGACCAGCCGTTATCGCTACAGTGAACAGCTGATTTTGCCTGGGCAGCGGCTGTATATCCTTGGCCATCTGCAGACGCGCACTCCAGGAACAGAACAGTCTGCACGGGATATTGCGCGCGATCTGTTGAGTGACTGGAAACAGGACAGGCAGCAATTGCTGGAGCGTTTTGATGCCAACCGTGATGGCGAGATCGATCTGGCAGAGTGGGAGGTCTCTCGCGAAGCTGCCCGGGTGCAAGCGCATGATCTGCATCAGCAACGGCTGGATGAACCGGAAGTAAATCATGTGGACAAACCGGACGATAACCGGCGCCCGTATATCATATCGGTTCATCCGCAAACGGAGCTGATCCGGAAATATCGCCGCCATGCCCTCTTCATGCTGACAATCAGCCTGGGAATGACAGGCTGTATGATCTGGCTGCTGCGTATGTATGGATGATTAAAACCACAGCTGCACGCCAGCCACAAAGCGAACCTGGCTGGAGTCACCGCCTTCTTCTCGCACAAGATCAGCAGTCCTGAAAAAACTGTGATCGTATGAGATGCCGATATAAGGCGCGATTTCCCGCCTGATCTCGTAACGCAACCGCAACCCCAGTTCAATATTGTTGAGCCCCGGGCCGGTGGTAAATTTCTCCACCTTTTGCACGGCTGCATGGGTCTCGAAACGCCCCTGCAGGATCAGCCGCTGCGTCAGTAAAAAATCGCGGGAGGTCTGGAAACGCACGGACACATCTCCCTGCTGGCTGATAAAAAGTGCGGACTCCACTTCGTAGCGATAGGGAGCAAGCCCCTGGAACCCGATAACTGCGTGCGCCCGGGCTACGTCTTTCCCTCTAAAGGTTTGCGTCTCTCCGCGCACACCGATCTGAACATCATAATACTTCCCGATAAACCTACCGTACAGAAGCTGTATGTCGATGTCGTGATCTGCCTTGAAAGCGGTATTTCGTTCGCCTTCAGTTTTGAACCACAGACGGTTGAAATCCCCACCATACCAGCCCTGTATATCCCAGCGGAAATCACTATCATCCCCGCCGGGGCGGTATTCGAGAACATCGGCGCGCAGAAATGCATGGTTCTGGTTGCTGTGGGTCGGATGGTGGTACTCGCCTCGGGGATGGGGCAGACCGGGCAGGATATGTTTTTCCGTATCTGTCATATCCGGCAAGGTTTCCGCATTTGCCACCGGAATTTCCACACCGGGGAACAGGATCATAACTACGCTGGCCGCAAATTGTGGAAAGGATTTCACGATTCTGCCCCGGGAACTGCATCCAGAACCTCGATCACACGGAACATCCCCGTTTCCATATGCAAGAGCAAGTGGCAATGGAAGGCCCACGGGCCAGGCACATCCGCTGTGATGGCAACAGAAACACGCTCAGCAGGCTTGACAAGCACTGTGTGCTTACGCGGAAGGTATGCACCAGCGCCATTTTCCAGATACATCCACATACCATGCAGATGCATCGTGTGTTCCATCATCGTATCGTTGACAAAAATCCAACGCAGCCGCTCCCCATGACGAAAAAGAATCGGCTCTCTCGCATCCGAATATCTTTGACCATCGAACGACCATATGAAACGTTCCATATGACCCGTAAGATGAATTTCGAGCTCACGCTCCGGCTCGCGCTGGTCGGGATAGGGTTTGAGGCTCTTCAAATCCGTGTAGACCAGCACCCGGCGACCATCATTTCCCAGTCCGATACCCGGTTCATCCATACGGTTTTGCGTGAAATCCGGAATGAACTGATTACCGAGCCCATGATCGTCAGCACCATGTCCGACCGGCCTGCTGCCAGGGACGGGCTGGGCATGTCTGTCATGCCTGCCATGAATATCCTCCTTTGCATGCTCTCCATGTACGGCTGGTATGTCGTGCTGCATGCCCATATCTACCATAGTGCGCAGCGGGCGGGGGCGTTGCGGTGGAATCTCTGCGATCATCCCAGGACGCGGCGCGAGCGTACCGCGTGCAAAACCACTGCGATCCAGTGTCTCTGCAAAGATCGTGTAAGCGCGCTCTTCTCTGGGTTCAACGATGACATCGTAGGTTTCAGCCGGGCCGATCCGGAACTCATCCACATCAACAGGTTGTACATTCTGCCCATCCGCCTGCACTACAGTCATCCTGAGTCCGGGAATACGGATGTCCTGGAAAGTCATCACCCCGACCTGAATAAAACGTAACCGTATGCGTTCACCCGGACGAAATAGCCCCGTCCAGTTTGCTGCCGGAGTCCGCCCATTCATGAGATAGGTATAGGCATGGCCGGTTACATCTGCCAGATCCGTCGGATCCATTCGCATCCTGGCTCACATCAGGTAATCATCGAGTGCCGGGCGCCAGCCATCCCGCATTGCATCCTGGATAAAATCACCCAGCGTACGTTTCTGAAAGTTGAAGTAGCCGGGTTGCTTTTTGAGCTTCTCGATCATTGAATCCACTGAAGAAAATCTCCAATCCGAGAGCATGATCACATATTCGCGATCATACTCGACCGGATCCGGCTCAATCGGATCGATAATCATCGGCGCATACATACCCGCCTGCTCCTGGCCTCCCGAATGACTGTGAAACCAGTACGTACCGTACTGCCTGATCGTGAAACGGTAAGAAAAGGTGGCTCCCGGCTCGATACCTGGAAAGCTGATACCGGGCACACCATCCATTTCAGAGGGCAGAAGTATTCCGTGCCAATGTATCGAAGAAGTCTCATCCAGGTGATTGGTGACATTCAGAGTAATGTCCTGCCCTTCGCGCAGACGCAGCAAAGGCCCGGGAACCGTACCATTGATGGTTGTGGCAGTTGCAGTGTGATCGTCGATGCGAAATGGGCTTCTGGCAATAACGAGATCGATGACGTCTCCACTCAACTGCGTAGTCGGAGTAACTGCACTCAGGGAATCAGATCTGGCATAGGTCGGCAGCGTCCAGTCCAGCGCAGCAAATGTTCCCAGTACTCCTGACCTTTTCAGAAAGGCACGCCTTGAAATCGGATCATTCATTCCTGATCGTCTCTCTTATTTCAATCCTAGCTAAAGCAGCCCATGTGTTTGCTCACCAGAGGAATTTTCGGGTAGAGAAAAGGAGTAGCATACATGTTGTCTTTCTCCTTCCCTACAAAAAAGCCAGCCATCCCCCAGCGTGCGATCAATCAGAAGCTCTTCTGAAGGATGTTGACTGCCTGGGTTACGACAGAAAGATCTCCAGCAGATCGTTCAGAAATCGTCTCCCCTCCGGTGTTGGTTGGATGCAATCGTGTCGCCATTCGATCAACCCGCGCTGCTCGGCTTCGGCAAGCGACTTCTGAATCGATGCAATCGTCAATCCGGTACGGGTATGAAACAATCCGGGATCAAAACCATCCGTCAGCCGCAACGCATTCATCATGAATTCAAAAATCCGGTCCTGCGGCCCTACTTCCTGCTCTGTGGTAAGCAGATTCTCAAGACAGGCATTTCCAGTCATGGCCTGCTCCATATATTGCCTGGGATGTTTATGGCGCATCTGTCGGATGATTTTGTCACGAAAGCTGATTTTGCTGTGGGCACCGGCTCCGATTCCCAGATAGTCCCCGTACTGCCAGTAATTCATGTTGTGGAGGCATGACTTCCCGGATTGTGCAAACGCAGAAGTCTCATAGTGCCGGTAGCCTCGTTCCGCCAGAACATGCTCGATCATGATCTGCATATCGGCTGATGTGTCCTCGTCCGGCAATTGCGGTGGATAGCGATAAAATGGAGTATTGGGCTCGACGGTCAGATGGTAAGCAGAAATATGCGCCACTCCCCGATTGCAGGCCGTTTCAATATCCTGCAACGCTTCGTCCCGAGTCTGCCCCGGCAGCGCATACATCAAGTCCAGATTGACATTACTAAAATGCTGCAACGCCAGCTCAGCCGCACGCAACGCCTCGGCGCCATCGTGGATACGGCCCAGTGCTTGCAGATGCCGGGAATTGAAGCTTTGAATACCGATAGATAGCCGGTTGATGCCAGCAGAATGAAAATCCGTGAACTTCTGTGCTTCCAGTGTTCCCGGATTGGCTTCCAGCGTGATTTCGACACCCGGTGCAAGGGGTAGCAGCATGCGCACATGAGAAAGAATCGCATCGATAGCAGTTGCACTGAACAGGCTCGGTGTTCCACCTCCGAAAAACACGCTGGTGATCGGCCGCCCCCAGATCAGTGGCAGTGCAAGCTCCAGATCGCATTTGAGTGCCGTCACATATTCGGATTCCGGCAGATCACCGCCAGCATTGATTGCGTGTGAATTGAAATCACAATAAGGACATTTTCTGACACACCAAGGCAAATGAATGTACAACCCCAGCGGAGGCAATTCAGCCAGACGAGGAGATTTTGAATCCGGCACGGATAAAACTGGCATAGCTTTCTTCAAACCGGCCGCATGGCCGTAAATACGTTATACCGGTACACCCGGCGCCATCTCATTCTCCGATAGCATCCGTACCAGTCTGGCGAGTGCTTTGCCACGGTGGCTGATCCGGTTCTTCTCTTCGATGGAAAGCTCGGCAGCTGTCTTGCCCAGCTCCGGAAGAAAGAAATACGGATCATAGCCGAACCCGCCCTGACCGATCGGCTCAGCGATGATTTCTCCGCGCCACGTATCTTCGATGATGACAGGCTGCGGATCCTGCCCATGGCGCAACAAGACGATCACACAGTAATAATAAGCTCGACGATCGGCTTGACCATGCAGTGCCTCGACCAGCTTGCGGTTATTGCGCTCATCCGAGCGGGGTTCTCCTGCATAACGGGCAGAAAATACACCGGGATCCCCTCTCAGAGCACTGACGCATATTCCGGAATCGTCTGCCAGCGCAGGCAGTCCGGTTGCAAGACTTGCATGCCGCGCCTTGGCCAGCGCATTCTCAACGAAAGTCACGTGAGGCTCGTCTGCTTCTGTTACCCCAAGTGATGACTGCGTCACCACTTCGATACCCAGCGGAGCCAGTAGCCTGCCGATTTCGGCAAGCTTTCCCGCATTGTTACTGGCGATGACGATTTTATTCAGGGATGGTTGCATTTTCCGGTTACTTTCATTGTCAGGGAGCAGCGGCTTCCAGTGCTTTTCGCTGTATATCAAACAGCTCCTGCAATCCCTGTTGCGCCATATCCAGCATGATATCCAGCTCCTGACGGCTGAAAACGACCTTTTCCGCAGTCCCCTGAACTTCCACCAACCCCAGGCTGCCAGTCATGACGACATTCAGATCCGTATCGCAACCGGAATCTTCCGCATAGTCCAGATCCAGCAAAGGCTGTCCGTTCAGTATGCCTACCGAGACAGCCGCAACATGATCCCTGATCGGGTTTTGTGAAATCATCCGTTCTGCACGCAGATAGTCGATCGCATCACACAATGCGACGAATGCACCGGTAATGCTGGCGGTACGGGTACCTCCATCTGCCTGGATCACGTCACAATCAATCTGAATCGTGCGCTCACCCAATTTCTCCAGATCCAGCACAGAACGCAATGTCCGCCCGATCAACCGCTGGATTTCCATGGTTCGCCCCGACTGTTTGCCTTTGGCAGCTTCACGCTGCATTCTTTCACCGGTGGAACGCGGCAGCATGCCGTATTCTGCTGTCAACCAACCCTGGCCGGCCCCTTTGAGAAAAAGCGGAACTTTTTCAATGACGCTGGCGGTACAAATCACTCTGGTCTCGCCGTATTCAATTAATACTGAGCCTTCGGCATGCCGGACATAATGGCGGATTATTCTGACCGGGCGCATTTGTGCAGGAGCACGGTTATTGCATCGTGGCATGTCGATCACCTGTTTATGAATCGGGAAGTATGTAATTGCAGCCTGCTGATAAAAAACGTCATCAGGTTCAGAAACGGTAAGCAGGCTTGGCGGGCGATCCTGAAGAGACTGTCAGCACTTCGTAGCTATCATCTGTCACCAGAATGGTGTGTTCCCATTGTGCAGACAAGCTGTGATCCTTGGTAATCACGGTCCAGCCATCCGGTAGCTGTTTAATGGCAGCTTTTCCCGCATTGATCATGGGCTCGACGGTAAAAATCATGCCAGGTTTGAGCTCGACTCCTGTACCAGCACGACCATAGTGCAACACTTGGGGATCTTCATGAAATTTTGCACCGATGCCATGTCCGCAAAATTCCCTGACGACACTGTAGCCGGCACCCTCCGCCAAACGCTGAATGGCATAACCGATATCCCCCAAATGCCTGCCTGGGCGAATTTCTTCGATCCCGCACCACATTGCTTCATAGGTCAATTCGCACAATCGTTTGGCCTGGATGGATGGCTTGCCGACGTAATACATACGGCTGGTATCGCCATGGTAACCCTCATAGATGACCGTTATATCGAGATTGACGACATCTCCATCCTTGAGTTTTTTATCTCCTGGTACACCGTGACAGACCTGATGATTCACGGAAGTACAGATAGATTTCGGATAAGGGCTGTAGCCGGGTGGAGCATAGTTCAGAGGCGCCGGTATTGTTTTCTGCACATCGACCATATAACGGTGGCAAAGCTCGTCCAGTTCCCCGGTCGTTACACCGGGCACCACGTAAGGCCCGATATAATCCAGCACCTCAGAAGCCAGCCTGCCAGCGATACGCATGGTTTCAATTTCTGGTGCTGTTTTAATATGAATCACTACACCTGCTCCAGCTTGCATTAACAATCATGATAAATACTCCAAGGAATCCGCGAAAAATCCGGATAAACAACCCGTTGATTTTTTTATGAGAAGGCACTGAAACCTGACCACTTCAGTGATAACGCATTATTTTATAAGCGGCTGCATTCGGTTACTTCCAGCTTCGTTTCCGGAAACTGCTTTGCCAGCTGCCGAATGCTTTCAGTGATTTGTTCCGTCGGATTACGAATCTCGAATTCGAACTGCTCCAAAACCTGTTCGCTATCCGTAATACGTTCTACCCCTTTGCCTTTCAATTCTTCAACTAATGCCGCCGCGTCAGAACCATCCACCAAAATTGCCAGAGAAATTGCATTATGCCACGGGCTGTCTGCATTTTCCTGAATATGCAAATAGGAAATCCCCGATTTTTTCAGTTGCTCAATCTGTTTTGCGGCCTCGCGTGCGTTTCGTAACGGTGGAACATGTACCCAATGAACAGTAACTTCACCCCTGGAAATTTCAGTGATGTGATCCTGCCCCGACTCCCATTTGGAAATTTCCGCTCTGACATGTTGCACGACTGGCCCAGTCAGTTTTTCCCATTTGAGACATGCAACTTTGGCCGGCAACAGCTCAATCTTCTCAGGATGAATCAACGATATTTGTGCAGGAAGGTTATCATCCGGTCTGCCAAGAAGATAAAAAACAACGAAAATATTTGCCAGCAACAGGAAAACAAAAAACTTTCTCATCTCGTACGTTTTTTGGTAAGCGACTGCGGCGTTTACTGCAGCCGACAAATTTTGTTAGAATACACGGATATTTACCGTTTATTACCAGAAACCAACCTTATACGATCATGAAATTCATTGGAACTACTGTAGCAGCAATCGCACTCACATTCTCCGGCTTTGTGTTTGCCGAATCTCCGGCTGCAGGCGATGTTGAAAAGGGTAAAGAAATCGCAGCTGGTATATGCGCAGGCTGCCATAATGCTGATGGTAACAGTGCCATTCCCCTCTATCCCATTCTTGCCGGACAATACCCGGGATATATTGCCAAACAGTTGAATGATTTCAAGGTGATAGAAGGCGAAACAGTCAAGCGTGACAACCCGATCATGGCTCCCATGGCAGCAACTTTGAGCCAGGATGATATCGAAAATCTCGCTGCTTACTATTCACAACAAAAACCCCAGCCGGGAACCGCCAGCGATGTTTCTCTGGTTGAGACAGGGAGGAAACTGTACCAGGGTGGAAATCTGGAAAATTCTATTCCTGCATGCTCCAGCTGCCATTCCCCCAATGGACAAGGCATTCCCCCGCATTACCCAAGGATCGATGGCCAATATCCTGCCTATACTTTGTCTCAGTTACAGGCATTTCGGCAAGGAACGCGCAAGAATGATACGAGCAACACCATGCAAACAATCGTTTCACGTATGAGCGAACAGGAAATGCAAGCTGTGTCCGAGTATATCGCTACCCTCAGATAATATCTGCGTTTACTTGATGCCTGCCTAATCAAAGGGGATAATTCTGAGAATTATCCCCTTTTTGCGTATCTCTCAAAATTCTTCAGAATCACTCTCTTACCGAAACATTCTAACTTCCGTCACACCCAACTTATATTGAAACTCGAGCCCCTAACCGTCAAATATATCAAGGCAGCAAATACAGACAGTCATCTCCGTATCCCCGAAACTCATACCAAAAGGCGCTGCAAATATATCCATAGTTACAACTGAAAAAGCCACTTAGTCGGTTCACGAATTTCACGAATAAGTAACTGAATTTTTGGCGGGTCTGGTAGAGCTTGAACCAACGACCAAGGGATTATGAGAAGCAAAGAGCAAGTTCGCACTCAATATAATCAATAGTTTACAGCGCTTTCCAAGCATAAATGTAGTAGTTCATATTTGATCTGACAGCAGGTCTTGCCAAGAGGTGGGATTACCCGGTTTGATAGAGGTGCGAATCTTTATCAACCGCACGCGAAAGCGTAAAGGAGTAATCCCATGAGCAGTGTTCATCATAAAATCATTAAACACAAGATTGGCTTGCTTAATCTGGCAGCTGAGCTTGGCAATGTATCCCGTGCCTGTAAGGTGATGGGTTTTTCTCGCGATACTTTCTATCGCTATCAGGCAGCTGTGGAAACAGGATGTGTTGAAGCTCTGATAGATGCAAACCGACGTAAGCCCAATATCAAGAACCGTGTAGAAGAAGCGACGGAAGCAGCGATCCTGGCCTTTGCTCTGGAGCAACCGGCTTTTGGTCAGGTTCGTGTTTCCAACGGACTG